>Ga0272448_1000209_pt1:25000-90360 | contig 90360 bp, 74 predicted proteins | sample YNPCB0191_FD_202220 | JGI IMG/M metagenome (GOLD analysis project Ga0272448, IMG submission 202220) | Hot spring sediment microbial communities from Yellowstone National Park, WY, United States - YNP-CB-019-1 | ecosystem: Environmental > Aquatic > Thermal springs > Hot (42-90C) >... | reverse complement strand
AGCGATTTTAACTCGTTTTCATATTATTCCTAAATTTTATCTTGCATTTGATTTTTAATTTTAGTTAAGACAAGTAGAATTTTTATTAAATACAAAAGAATACATCCGTTAGCGAAAAGAACAATACCAATAATCAATCCGGGAAGTAAATTAGAAACTAACATAGAAGAACCAAATAATATTGACAGACAACCCATTATTATTTGAGTGAAAAAAAGCTTCTTTAGTACTGGTGGAATTTGATTATTTAAGCTACTTGTTCTATTAAATACAGGTAAAAGTGTTTTTACTAAGGAAATAATACCCCCACTAATATTAAGTACGCCTATTAAAATAGTCAGGGGCTTAACCAGAATTTCTGGAATAACGCAGGATATTATTCCGAGAGAAGCAAAAATAAGCCCAATACCAATTATCAGCCAACTTCTTGGAAAGGGACCAATAGGAGTACTACCTGAAGCAAGCATCTGAATGGAGAAAATTACCATTAATAATCCAAGTTGAGCACTGCCTGAGAAAGGAAGTTTACCTAAATTGACTGGAATCAACAATATTCCCAGTAAGAGCATAAAAACTCCAGTCATTAAAAGTATCATTTTATCGGTTGAAAGTTTGACTGTTCCTGAATTAGTATTTTCTGCTTCCGGGTGTTTCAGATAAATTATTCGAAGAACAAAGGATAAGTAAAAAATTGATATTCCAAAAAGTACAACTATCAATGCAGTTATTGTTATATTGAAATAATTATGCATTAAAACGAGTAGTCCAATTATCATTGACAAAAGGTAAACAATCATACAAGCAAAAATTAAATGTTTAAAAACAGCTCCATATTTTAACCATAACCGCAGCTTATCTCTGGAAAAAAACATTTTAAGAAAAAGGAAAAAGCCTCCGGGTGTAAAACAAATGAAAAGTACAATATTGGGTATCTTATAAAAATCAACAGGAACAAAACAAGTTATAATACCAATTAGTGCAATAATTATACCTATGACAATTAATGGTACTGATTTACTCATATCACCAAAGGGAGTTTTTCCCATAGTTACTATTTGTAGGGCAAAAATAAAAATTAATAAACCATATAACCCATTTTTGTAGTAAGGAATTTCACCGAACGATACAGGAAAAAGTAATATTCCTGTAATGAACATAGTTAAACCAGCAATTAACAACAATGCTACTTCCAATGGAAGATTAGCTTCATTAAAAATTGGATTTTTTTTCATATTCTATCCTTGTTTAATAATAGGTTCCTTTGGTGCGATAATTTTCCCTGCGTTCAGCAGCTAAGTTTCGGGCTAATTTTTCAAATTCCTGATGATTTTCTCTGTATAGCGCATCAAAATTTCTCATCTTTTCAGGGAAAATTATGACTGTTGATTTTTTTTCGAGTTCATTAAGAATATACTCAACTGCTTCATCAACACTAATAGAATCTGGTGGGGGGGTCATATTTCCAAAAATAGCAGTTTGAACGTTGCCAGGACAAAATACACTAAAATTTAGCCCTTCGGTTTCCAATTCATATTGTAGACTTTCAGTCATCATAATCACTGCACTTTTACTTGCTGCATATACTGCTTGATATGGTGCTGGAACACGTCCAACAATAGAAGCTGTATTAATAATATGACCTGATCCTTGTTGTCTCATTATTGGTATTGCAGTATAGGTACCGTATACAACTCCCATAAAATTTAAATCCATAACAAACTTCCATATTTCAAATGTTATCTGTTCAGTTGGGAGTGTCATACCAATACCAGCATTGTTGAAAACAAAATCTAAATGACCATCAAAAGTTTTGGCAGCATAAATTAGTTTTTCAACTTGTTCAAGTTTAGTAACATCTGTAAGGTATGGAAAAACCTTTCCGGGATATTTTTTATCTAATCGCTTTGATTCGTTAGTAAGATTTTCTTCTTTAACATCAGCCATAAATACTGCCTTTGCGCCCTTATGAAGTAAATGTTCAGTAATACCCAAACCTATACCTGAGGCAGCACCAGTTACTACTGCAACTTTATTTTCAAAATATTTGCTCATAAAAAATTCTCCTTAATTTAATTTAGAGTAAAATTTTAGAATCACCAACGTTAAGTTTCACAAGACCCTTTGATATCATAGCATTGGTATACCTAATAACTGGTAAATCAGCCAACGCTTTAATAATATGATGTTGTAAAGGATGTTGCTCGGCTGAAAGTTTTGTCCATTTAACATTTCCTTCAGCATACCAGGCTTGTTTTACTTCCATTTCCTGAGGGTAAAGTGTTGCATGACTTAGAGCTGCACCACCTTTTCCGAGATTTGGTAAATAACGCCAGCCGAACAAATTGATTTTAGAATTCAAATTCATTTTTTTAATATCTTCAGGTAAAGATTCATTCTTTTTATTTACATTAATTTGCAGGAAAGTACAACTTTCGTAACTTGCACCTGTGAACCAATAATCACCAACATGTCGTTCGTGAGCAATATCAGCAAAAATTTTTGGGACTCCATCTTCTTCTCTACCTCCAATTATAGGACAGGTTTTGTTTTCCCAAACTACCAGAGCATATTCACCTGATATTTCTTCTGATTTTCCCTTATATAAAACTGGAATAGAGATCTGAATAAGACGATATTCAGCATTTGACATCCATTCAACCTCTTTACAGTTGCTAAATTGAATGCTCACTAATGGTTCACGAAGTTCAAATATTTCAGGCAAGTACTGGACAAGAGCTTCTGGATCTGTTTCATATTGTACAAGAATGCACAATACGTCTCTGTGAACTACACTCCATGGATAATATGGAGAACCGCCAAAGTGAACTGGCATTTTGTAAATATAATCATCTTGAAATTTAAAATTTCCTTTCATATTAAATCTCCTTTTAGGTGTTTTTTATTTTTTATATTTAATAAGATTACAAGAAAAATTTAAGTTTAATTTGGAATAGAATAATTAACAATAATAAACAGAGCTTTGAAATACTCATTAGAATAGATAAAACATCATTTATATTAATCAGATTAGTAAATACAAAAAGATTTTGGAGGGGGCTTGTCTATCTTTTCTTTATTTTTCATTTATGTAGAAATTTTTCAGATTGATTTTAACTGGAGATTAGACTTTTAATTAAGCGTTACATAGTCGGAGTGGAGGACAAATGAAAGGAATAGATTTAAAAATTTCTTATATCAGTTTTGCCCGTACACTTCGTTATTATTCTTTTATCTATACATTCATAAATTAATCAAGAGTAAATTCTTATTATTAATAAACAAACCCACCTTGTTATTTACCTCCAATTCAAATAATCTCGATTTGTTCCTTATTTTATAAAGTAAACTACTAATCCTTTTTGATATTTTCAATGATAAATCCTATTTTTTGGTGCTATGATAACTTATAATAATTAAAATCCATTTTATAACTATTATAATTGATTAATAATTGGTTCTAAAACAATAACTCTCTTTTGAATGTTATCTGAATTAACATTTATGTATTTTTGATATAAAAAAGTGAAAATTGCTTTTCTTTCAAGTGAATGTTACCCTTATGTAAAAGCTGGAGGGCTTGCTGATGTTACATCAGCTCTTCCAGTGCATCTCAGGAAAAAAGGTCATCAAGTTAAAGTATTTCTACCTTTTTATAATTTAATTGAGGCGGATTCTTTCGGAATAAGAAAAGTTGAATTACCTGAAAGTCCGGGTGTCAAAATGGGAAATTCATTTGAGCCTTTTCAAATTTATACGGATGACAATGAGGTGTATTTTATAAAAAACGATAAGTATTATAATAGAGGGAAAATATATACAAATGATAACGATGAAGATGAAAGATATATATTTTTTCAGTATGCAAGTTTATATGCGCTTAAAGCAATTAATTGGAGACCTGATGTAGTTCATTGTAATGACTGGCAAACAGGATTAGTTCCTATTATTTTAAAAACGAAGTTAAAATCCGATAGCTTTTACACAAACATTCGTACAGTTTTTACAATTCATAATATTGCTTATCAGGGGAATTTTCCGAAAGAAAGTCTTTTTAAGGCTGGGTTTTTAGAGTCTGATTTTATTTTAGGCGGAGCACTTGAATTTAATGGTATGTTTAGTTTTATGAAAGCAGGTATTGCTGAAGCCGATGTTATCACAACTGTTAGCCCTACCTATGCACTTGAGATCCAGACTCCGGAATATGGATGTGGAATGGAAGGGGTATTACAAAACAGATCTAATAGATTATTTGGTATCTTGAATGGAATAGATGAAGAGATCTGGAATCCCGCTAAAGATAAATATTTAACTTATAAATACACGTTTGAGGATTTAGAAAAAAAGAGGTTGAATAAATATGAGCTAATCAAATACGCAGGATTTGATGTCAATTTATTAGATAAACCACTTATTGGTATTGTTTCAAGGCTTGTATGGCAAAAAGGTTTTGATTACTTGTATAATATTGCAGAAAATTTGATGCAGGAAAATTTTATGCTTGTTGTTCTTGGTGAAGGAGAAAAAAGGTATGAAGAATTTTTTAAGGATTTAGAAAAAAAATATATTGAAAAGGTACGTGTGTATCTGGAATTTAATGATAAACTTTCACATTTAATTACTGCGGGAAGTGATATATTCTTGATGCCTTCAAGATACGAACCATGTGGTTTAAACCAAATGTATAGTTTAAAGTATGGTACTCCACCTATTGTTAGAAAGACAGGAGGCCTTGCGGATACGGTTAAAGATTATGAGGAGTATAAAAATAATGCGAACGGTTTTTCTTTTACTGGAGATAACCCGGAATTACTGCTGAAGAAAATTTTACTTGCAATAAAACTTTTTGAAAATAAAGAGTTGTGGTTAACTATTGTGAAAAACGGAATGCAAGAAAATTTCTCATGGGAAAACTCTGCAGAGAAATATTTAGAGATATATTCTCTTATAATGAATGATAATTCCTAAAACTCAAATGAATCACCTTGTGAAGGTACATATATATTCTTGAAGCCTTTTTCAGTTAACTTTTCTACAAGAGCGGTTTGTGCTTCATCTTCACCGTGTACAAGAAAAATTTTTCTCAAATGAGTTTTATCAAAAAGTTCAAAATAATCTAAAAGTTCCTTTGCATCAGCATGAGCGGAGAAGGAATTAAAGATTTTTACTTTTGCTCTTAAATAATATTCATCTCCAAAAATCTTGACCTTTGCTCCCGGAGTATTTCGCAACTCAATAATTCTTCTTCCGAGAGTATTTTGTGCCATAAAACCAATAATTAAAATTAAAGTATTAGGCTTTTCGATATTATTTGCAAGGTGATGTAAAATTCTACCAGCTTCACACATTCCTGAAGCAGAAACAATCATACAGGGGAAATTAATGTCATTTAGTCTTTTTGAATCATTAACATCTCTGATATATGAAATATTATCCCGATTAAAAATGCTTACACCGTTAGAAATAAAATCAAGAGTTTCTTTGTCAAAACATTCTGGATGTAATTTAAAAACTTCAGTGGCATTGACAGAAAGAGGGCTATCAATAAAAACAGGAAAGTCATTAATTTTACCAGTGTTGATAAACTTCGATATATCATAAATTAATTCCTGAGTTCGACCAATACTAAAAGCAGGTACAATAATTTTGCCATCATTTGAGAGAGTATCATTAACAACCTCAGGTAATTCCTGTTCAATTACATCAAGTGGATCATGAAGTCTATTCCCATAAGTAGATTCTGCTATTAGATAATCAACATTTCCTAACCAATCGGGATCCTTTAAAATCGGTAGATTTTTTCTTCCCAGATCACCTGTGAAACCTAATTTAATTACTTTCCCATTTAATTTAATCTCCAGTAAAATCTGTGCTGAGCCTAAGATATGTCCAGCTTCAATAAAAGTAACGGTTATACGGTCATCAATTTCTCTAAGTATAAAAGGTTGATTGTAAGGGACAGTCCTGAAAAGTTTAAGCACATTTATTGCTTCTTCCATTGTATAAAGCGGATTGAATAAGGGTTGGTGTTTTTTGCTTCTTTTTTTATTTACAAAAGCGACATCTTTTTCCTGTATATGTGCACTGTCCTGTAGCATAATAGAACAAAGATCGCGAGTAGCCGGAGTAGAGTAAATGCTTCCTCGAAATCCTTTCATATAGAGTGTAGGTAAATTTCCTGAATGATCTATATGTGCGTGGGAAAGTACAACACAGTCAATACTTGAGGGATCAAAAAGAAAATGGCGGTTCATTTTAAAAGATTCTTCCCTCTTTCCTTGAAATAAACCACAGTCAAGCAATAATCTTTTGCCATTTATTTCAATTAAATGTTGAGATCCAGTAACTGTTCTTGCCGCACCACAGAATGTAATTTTCATCTTTATAGGGGTTTATTTTCTTGAGACGAAAGGATTATTTTTAATGTAAAATCTATATGGAAATTCTTTTCCAACATTAATACCAATTCTTGTAGTTGTAACTATTTCAAAATCAGACTGGTAGTCAGGTTGAAATATGTAAATTGAGGGGGTAAATAAATTTTTTCTATTGAAAGACTCATCTATACCCATTGCCTGTGTCATTTTACCTGGACCATTGGTTAGATTGTGTAATGGTATGTTCTTACCACGTTTTTTAAACATAAAGTCTAAACCTTCTACGGGTTCAACTGCTCTTATGAGCACTGCACAACCTTTTCCTTTTGGTTCCGTAACAACATTAAAACAATAATGATTCCCGTAAATAAAGTAAACATAAATTGTTCCACCCTCTTCATAAAGAGTTGAACTTCGGTTTGTGAATTTTCCATAAGCGTGACATGCAGGATCATGATCTCCAATATAAGCTTCTGTCTCTACTATTTTTGCTGATCGAAGGATACGGTTTTTTTGTATAACAAGAATTTTTCCAAGAAGTTGTTTTGCAACAGTAAGTGTATCCTGTAAATAGAAATCTACTTTAAGAGACTTATTAAACATATAAAAACAAAGTTATATATAACAAAGGTATCTTAAAAGGTATAAAAAATTATAAAGTTAATATAATAGTGATCTTTTATAAATAACTAAATCCCAAATTCAATATGTTTTATGGCAGAAATTAAGTCTTGTAAATTAAATATTTAAATATTAATTTAGTATGATTTTGTTGTGTACACTAAGCGAGGTGGGTAATTGCCCACTTTTTTTTTGAAATGTTAGAAAAAAACTTAATATCGGTTATTAATAAGAGTCTTGAAAATACAGATTACAAGTTAATTGACTACATTTTACATGGTGATGTCAGAAAAAAGGTTCTGGAAATATTTGTTGACAGTGAGAAACCTGTAGATCTGGATGAGCTTGGGGAAATAAATAAAAAACTATGGGAAGAAATTGACGATAAAGATGAATATAAGAGTGTTTCAAAAATTATAGTTTCGTCTCCGGGTGTTGATAGACCAATTAAGTATTTATGGCAATTGAAAAAACATATTGGGAGAACAGTTTCAGTGAAAGATACCTTGTCAAACGTTTATATTGGTAAGTTGATAGAGATAAATGAAACCGGAGGGGAGTTGACAATAGTGGTTAAGGAAAAGAAGAATAAAACTGAATTTGAGAAAAGATTTTTATTTTCAAGTTTACAGGAAATAAAAGTTAAAGTGATATTTTAGTTAATTAAAGTTAACGGGGATAAAAATGCCATCAAATGCAGAAATAGGGAAAGCGTTTGCAGAAATGGTCAAAATGAATGGAATTGACCGTGAAGTACTGGAAAGCATACTCAAAGAGTCTTTTACTAAGGTAATGCAGAAGAGATACGGCGAGAACTCAAATTTTGATGTGATAGTCAATATGGATAGAGGAGTAATAGAAATATATTTGTATAAAACTATTGTAGAAGAAGTTCAGGACCCTCTTTTGGAAATAGATAAGAAGACAGCTGAAGCAAAATCAGGAGAAGAATTTGAAATAGGAGACGAGTTTGTTGAAGAGATTTCTATAGATAGTTTTGGAAGAAGGTATGTTTTGAATTTAAGGCAACACCTGATGCAGAAGGTTCGGGAAATTGAAAAGGAAATTACTTACAAAAAATTTAAAGAGCTGGAAGGAAATGTAATTGCAGGGGAGGTTTATCAGATAAAAGCAAATTCAATTCTACTCCTATATGATAAAACAGAAATAACATTTCCAAAATCAGAACAAATATTAAAGGAAAGATATAAGAAAGGTGATACTGTAAAAGTTTTAATTAAATCAGTAGAACGACGTCCTTCGGGACCGCTAATTATTGCATCACGTGCGGATGATCTTTTTCTCTATAAATTGTTTCAGAGTGAAATACCTGAGATAGAAGATAATGAAATTGAAATAAAAAATATAGCGAGGATTCCCGGGGAAAGAGCAAAAGTAGCAGTAGCTTCAAATAATATAAAAATTGATGCAGTGGGAGCATGTGTTGGACAGGGTGGTAAAAGAATACATGCTATTGTAAGAGAACTTAGTAACGAAAACATTGATATTGTTGGTTACAGTGACGATCCAATAATTTATATCAGTCGAGCTTTATCACCGGCAAAGATTTATAATATTGAGATTGATAAAGAGCATAAATATGCAAAAGTCTATGCTGATCCAGATCAGCTAAGCTTATTGATAGGTAAGGATGGACAAAATATTAAATTGGCTTCTAAACTGACAGGCTATCAAATTGATGTTGTACGTGATAACCCTACAACTGAAGAAGTCACTGAAAACGAAGAAGAATAAGAAATCTAAATGATAGAATGTCAACAGTAGAGAATAAATCATCAAAAATTAAGATAATTGCTTTAATCCGGGAAATAGAAATTCCTAAAGAGGAGATTTTTAAGTATCTTGAAGAGTTAGGATATACCGGCAGAAATATAAACGCTACACTTGAACCAGAAATTGCTGATAAAGTTAGAAAGCATTTTAAAAAAGACATTCAAAAGAAGGTTGAACACATTGGCAGAATACAAACTTTTGTTGATGAAACAGGGGTAGAATTAGAAGAACAAAAAAGAATTAAGAAAGCTCAAGAGGAAAAGAAACGAAAAGAAGAAGAGCAAAGAAGACAAAAGGAATTAGAAGAGAAAAAGCGACAGGAAGAACTAAAACGCTTAGAAGAAGAGAAAAGAAAGGCTGAATTAGAAGCGCTTCGAAAACAACAGGAAGAACAGGAACGGTTGAGATTGGAAAATCTCCAGCGTGCACAGGAAGCAGCTAAAAAAGAAGAAGCAAAGGCAATAGAAAAAAAGGTTGTAGTACCACCACCAAAACCTGAAGCAAAAGAAGTTAAAACTGGGACAAAAAAACCACAACCTGTTACAAAAGAGCCTCAGTTGAAACAAGAGAGTACTAAACCAAAAGTTAAAGAAGATAAAGTTCTGAAGGTAGTTAAGAAGGATCAAGTTGTTCCTCCTCCAAAACAAGAACAGGAAAAAGGTTCTATTGAGGTATCCAAGAAACCAGTTGATAAAGCTCATTTTCAAAAACAAAAGAAACACGAACATATACGGGAAGGGAAGTCAGTTAGTTCTCAAAAGAAGGTCGAACATAAAAAAGTCGAACATAAAAAAGAATCTGGAAAACCACGTCATTTTAAGCCATCTGAAGCAAAGAAACCAGTTAAGATTGAAGAAAAGCCAAAAAGAGAAAGAGAACATGTGTCTTTACCTCCACCACCTCCACCAAAATCTTCTCCTCCAAAAGTATCTAAAACTGAACATCGAGATACTATTGAAAAAAGAAACAGATTAACAAAGGTTAAAAAAATTAGGGAGATCTCAGAGGAAGAAATCAGGGAACAAATTGAAGAGACATTTGCAAAAATGGATGTTCCTGATGCTGCAATTGTGTCCCGTAGTATGTTAAGAAAGAAAAAGAAAAAGGAGAGACTTGAGCAAGAACGAAAATTGGCAGAGATTACTGAACGGGAGAAAAAAACAATTCGTGTAACGGAATTTTTATCAACACAGGAACTTGCTAATTTGATGGGAGTTAGTCCAAGTGAAATTATTTCAAAGTGTTTTCTACTTGGTATGATGGTTACAATTAACCAGAGACTGAGTAAAGACGTGATTGTATTAATTGCTGAGGATTTTGGTTTCAAAGTTGAATTTGCAGAAGAATATGAAGAAGAACTTATAAAAGATGAGCAAGTAGATGATCCCGGTAAGCTTCAACCAAGACCACCTGTTGTAACTATTATGGGACATGTTGATCATGGTAAGACTTCATTACTTGATTATATTAGAAAAACTAATGTTGTAGCTGGTGAGGCAGGTGGAATCACCCAACATATTGGAGCTTATAAAGTTACTCTTGATTCAGGTAAAGAAATTACTTTTCTTGACACTCCCGGACACGAAGCTTTTACAGCAATGCGGGCAAGGGGTGGTCAGGCAGCAGATATTGTCGTACTTGTTGTTGCTGCAGATGATAGTGTAATGCCACAGACAGTTGAAGCTATTAACCATGCATTAGCTGCTAATGTTCCTATTATTGTAGCAATCAATAAAATTGATAAACCAGAAGCAAATCCTGAAAAAATAAAAATGCAACTTGCAGATAAGGGAATATTGATAGAAGAATGGGGAGGAAAATATCAATCGGTAGAAATATCAGCGAAATTTGGGAAAAATATTGATTTGCTACTTGAAAAGATCCTAACTGAAGCTGAAATGCTTGAACTAAAAGCAAATCCGGAAGCAAAAGCTAAAGGTGTTGTTCTTGAATCTAAACTTGATAAAGGTAAAGGTATTATGGCGACAATTCTTGTTCAAAATGGTACCTTAAAAATAGGAGATTGTTTTTTGTGTGGGATATATTATGGAAGGGTAAAAGCAATGTTTGATGAAAGAGGTAATAGAATGGATAAAGCTTTACCAGCAACACCTGTTCAAATACTTGGGTTCAGCGGGATGCCACAAGCTGGCGACACTTTTGTAGTGATGGATAGTGAAAGCGAAGCAAAAGCAATTGCAATAAAGAGACAACAGTTAAAACGAGAACAAGATTTTCGACAAATCAAACTCTTAACACTTGATGATATTTCTAAACAGATTAAAGAAGGAAAAAAGGTTGAGTTAAATATAATCATAAAAGCTGATACTGATGGCTCAGCAGAAGCACTTGCCGATTCTCTTGCTAAACTCGAAAGCAAAAACGCAAAAGTAAAAGTTATTCATAAAGCACTTGGAATGATAACAGAATCTGATGTATCACTTGCAGAAGCTTCTAAGGCAATAATCATTGGATTTAATGTCAGACCAAATCTAAATGCAAGAAAACTGGCAGAGAATAAAAATGTTGACATTAGAATCCATAATATTATTTATAAAGTTATTGACGAAGTGAAATCTGCTCTCGAAGGGATGCTTGAACCAGAACTTAAAGAAGAAATTACTGCAACAGTCGAAGTAAGACAGGTATTCAGAATCCCAAAAGTTGGGAATGTTGCGGGTTGTTATGTACAGGATGGAAAAATTTCAAGAAATAATAAAGTTCGTTTACTACGTGATGGTTTGGTTATTTATGAAGGAACTATTGCTTCTCTCAAAAGGCTTAAAGATGATGTAAGAGAAGTTGATCAAGGATATGAATGTGGAATAGGATTAGAAAATTTCAATGATATAAAAGTAGGTGATATCATTGAAGCTTACAAAATTGTAGAGATCAAACAAAAGCTGGATACAAAATAATGGGATATAGGATACAAAGAGTTGAGGAGGAAATAAAACAGAAATTATATTCTGCAATGCAAAAGGATTTAATGGAGTTAAATCTTGGCATTGTAACAGTATCAAAAGTTAGATTGACACCTGATATGAGGATTGCTCGGGTTTATGTAACTTTTCTGGATAATAAAGAATCCCCAGAGAAGTGTGTTGAGCGATTAAATTTTCGGAAAAAACACATAAGATTTATACTTGGTAAAAGTTTACATATCCGACATATTCCTGAACTTGAATTTTACTATGATGATTCCCTTGATTATTCGGAACGTATTAATAAAATACTAAATGATTTAAAAGCTGGTGGACATTCTGAAGAGTGAAGATTTTCAGAATTGCCTCATTTTAGTTGACAAGCCTTTAAACTGGACAAGTACTGCAATTGTAAATTTATTCAAGAAAGGATTCAATATTAAAAAAATTGGTCATGCTGGTACACTTGATCCTAAAGCAACGGGTCTTTTAATTTTATGTACAGGAAAAAAAACAAAACAGGCTAAAGATTTTCTCGAACTTGATAAAGAATATCAAGGTATTATAAAAATTGGAGTAAAAACAAAAACCTTCGATGCCGAATCTGAAGAAGAATATGTTGCAGATCCATCAGTTGTTAGTGATGAAATGATAAATAATGTGGCAGAAACATTTCTTGGTGAAATAGAACAAATTCCCCCAATTTATTCTGCTATTAAGTATCAGGGAAAGCCTTTGTACCATAGAGTTAGGAAAGGGCAAAAATATGAAATTAGATCAAGGACTGTAAAAATTTATAGTTTTAGTGTTGAAAGAATAAAAGTTGATGAAATTAGGTTCAGTCTGGTTTGCAGTAAGGGGACTTATGTTAGATCTATAGCAAATGATTTCGGAAAGAAGCTTGGAGTTGGTGGTTACTTAAAAGAATTACGAAGGGTTAGGATTGGGGATTTTGATCTTGAAGGACTCAATCAGCAATACCAGGAAATCAAATTTAAATTTGTTGATTAAATAAAAAAAAGTTGGAGTTTTTTTGAATTGTAAGAAAATATAAAAATAATTAATTTGAAATATAAACAGAGAGATGGCTGAGTGGTCGAAAGCGGCGGTCTTGAAAACCGTTGTACCCTTTGGGGTACCGGGGGTTCGAATCCCTCTCTCTCTGCAAAATTCTATTTTAAGTTCTAAACTTGATACATTTCAAAATTGAATCTATTTCTCAACGTTATTTATTTTACTTCTTTAACTAACTATTACATATTCTAAATTTATTCCTTTTTTAAAAACAGTCCTTTTTTGTTAATTTTTTCTTTCTTTTAAATTTTATTTTAATAAATACCTACAAAAGTCGTATAGAAAAAAATGACTTGACTATAATAAGAATATTCATTTAATTCCCAGAAATTTAAAAGGAGTATAAAATGAGAAAATTAATTTTTCCAATGATTTTTATTACTCTTGTTTACACTCTTCAAAGTTTTGCATCTCTTGGAGATTATCAATGGTCTGTTACTTATAATAATGGAGGGAGAATTTACGCTATTGTAATTAATCCGACAAATGCTAATATAATGTACATTGCAGGATTAGATTCTGGCGTATACAAGACCACAAATGGAGGACTAAATTGGTTTGCTGTAAACAATGGACTAAGTTACAATAAAGTTCAGTGTCTTGATATAAGTAAATCTAACCCGAATGTGTTATATGCTGGAACTGATCAAAATGGAGGCAGCTTGAGTGGTGTTTATGTAACAACTGATGCAGGAGCTACATGGTTCTATAAAAGTACTGGAATTACAGACTCGAAGGGGATTCAACAAATTGTAATTCATCCTACAAATCCAAACATTGCCTATATTGGAGTTTTTGATGGTGTGGTAGCTTCAACAATTGGTCTATACAAAACTACAGATGGAGGAAATAACTGGTTTGCTTCTAATGCAGGAATTGATAATTATAATATTCTTTCAATAGTATTTAATCCCCTAAATCCAAATGTAATGTACTGTGGAACTTCTTTAATCTTACCAAGTAGTGGTCCTTCAAAGATTTATAAAAGTTATAATGGAGGAGCAAACTGGTTTGCAGTAACAAATGGACTTCCAACAGGAACAACTGTTGGCAATCCAGTGCGAGCTATGAGTATGACTACTGCAGATACATCCCTTGTGCTGGCAGCGTTATTTGTCAATGATACAACAGGAGGCGTTTATATAACGACTAATGGTGGACAACTCTGGCAGAAAAAATATAGTGTCCTTCCTAATACAGTAGGAACATTATATCGTGCATGTATTATTAAACCTGGTTCAACTCTTGAAATGTATGTTGGTATTGACCAGAGCTCAGCACAAACTCCTCGGGGTGTTTATCGTTCAACAGATGGTGGTAATACATGGACAGATTTTAGCGGTGCAGCTTTACTTAATACATATACTATAAGAGCATTTGCTTTTAGAACAACTGGAAATCCAAGACTATATGCTGGAGCGGCTCATCCTACTCTTTATGATGGAAGGGGTGTGTTTGAATATACCTGGGTTGCAATTGGTACTGGAAACAATCCACCAAATCTTCCGAATCATTACTATCTCAAACAAAATTATCCTAATCCATTTAATCCTGTTACAACGATTAAATTTGGAATACCAAAATCTGATTTTGTATATATACAAGTTTTTGATTTAATAGGAAGAAAGGTTAAAACTCTTGTAAGTGAATATAAACAAGCTGGAGAATATATTGTTGAGTTTGATGGTAGTAACTTATCAAGCGGGCTTTATTATTACAGGTTAAATGCCGGAAAGTTTTCTGAGACTAAAAAAATGATTCTCCTGAAATAAAGTAATAAATGGTGGTTGGGAATAATTTCTCAACCACCATTTAAAATTTATGATGAATTGTAAAATTTGTTAACAAAATCAACCGCCTTTATAGAGCTTAATAGTATAAGGTAGTTTACAACTATAAATTCTCTTTTCTTATTAATTATTTCCAGAGTGTTTTTGTCACTTTCTGTATTAATTACATAGGCAATGGAACGGGAACTCTTTTCGCTAAATGCTCTACTATATGAAACATTTGTAAAGTTTAATGAAAATAAAATTAATACAATGAGTAGTACTTTTTTCATAAAAATAATGTATAACATATTTTTAGAAAATTAAAGGGTAAAATTGATTATCTTTTAAGTGTTAAAAAATATTTTACTAAATAAATTGAAAATCACTTATTAAAATACTAAATTAAATTTTATATAAGAAAATATTTGGTAACAGCATTAGTCATAGGTATTATTGCGGGTTTTTTGTTATCAATGCCTCCTCTGGGACCAACAAATTTTGCAATTATTTCAAAAGGTTTAAGATCAGAGGTAAATGATGGTATTGCTATTGGAGCTGGTGCGGGAATTATGGATTTTGTTTATATAATGATTGCATACGGTGGTGTATCAATTGTAAAAGCGCTACTTCCAGAGTCTGTAGATCTTTTTTTTGCAAGAAACGAAATTTTACTAAAGACTTTTCTGACTTTATTAGGAAGTCTCGTTGTTTTTATTTATGGGGTGAGAATAATGAGAAAAAAAGTTCTTGGCAACAATAATGGCTTAAATAATGGAATGGAAAGTTTTCTTGAAAAAAAAGTTGAGCTTCAACTTGAAAAGACTGAAAAGGAATTTGAAAAGTTCTTACATTCTTCGCCTCTTGAAAAAAGACGTACTGGGGTATTTAGTTATATTATTACCGGAATGATGTTGTGTTTATCATCTGTAACTTTACCTGCATCATGGATTGCATTAGTGGGATATCTAAAGGGGTATGGATTACTGGATTCAAATTTCTTAACAGGCTTTGGTATGGCATTGGGAGTATTTACTGGTACAACATTGTGGTTTTGGCTCCTCGTAAAGCTTGTTTCAAAAAATGCACATCGTGTTAGTCCAGTAACTTTAGGGAAACTTAATATAGGTGTAGGTATAGTTTTAATTGTTTTAGGTTTCTTTCTATTAGTCAAAACGTTGGAATTTACTTTTGTAAATTTCATTTAGACCTAAAAAATTGAACAACATTTCTTATAGATGTCCATATTGTTTAAAGGACATTTTTTTAAATGATGAGTTTGTTATTTGTCCACAATGTGGGAGGTATTATCATAAAGAATGTTGGTATATTAATGGAGGTTGTAGCATTTATGATTGCTGTTACCAGATTGAAAAGTCCTTTGAAGATCAAACTTTAACTCCTGACAAATTACTTATAGATGTAGAGTACTTATATAATATTAGATGCTTTGATGATGCATATCTTCAGTGTTCAAGAATAATTAGTCTCTTTCCAAATTATATACCAGCAAAAGCATTATTTAATAAAATTTGTTTAACACTAACAACAAAGAATGAATTGCAGAAGAAAGGAGAAGATGCTCTTCTAAAAAGGGATTTTATATTAGCTAAGCAAATTTATCAGGAACTTCTCAATTATGTTAAAGATGAAGAAAAAGAAAGTTTAGAAATTAAAATTAGTTATATTGATAACTCTTTAAAAGAAGCTCAACACCGAAGAAAGCGAATTACACTTCTTCAAATGCTAATTTTGCTACTTGTTGTTGCAACAGTTGTTTTTTTATATATCCATCTTGTTGTTAATGCTGATATAAGAGAATTTAATAGAATAACTTCGAATAACCCTGAAACGCCACAGATGATAGAATCTCAAATTATAGAGTTACAACAATTCCTAAAAAAATATCCCGAAAGTAAAATCTTAACTTATGTAATAGAAAAAATTGCTCAATTATCAGATGAATATATTAAATTAATTTACATTTCAGATTGGAAAAAAGCTGTAAGATATTTAAACTATATAGATTCATCTAAATACAGTGGTACGTATAACCAAGACTATAATTTACTTCTTGGTATTGGTAATAATATTGTTAATAAATTAATTGATTCAGCAAGAGAATTAGACAAAAAGGGGTACTTTTCTCATTCAAGGTCAACGTTAGAATATGCAAAAGAATTTCCTATTTCATTAAAAGGAATGGAACTTCAAGCTAAAATTATAGATAGTGGAGTTGATATTTTAAACAAGAAAATTTCTATAGGGAGTAAAATTAATGAAATCAGAAAAGAAATTGTAGAAAAGAAGAAACAATTAGAGACTATAAAAGCTGAACTTGGTCCTGTTGAAAAGAAATCATTTATGATTAAGTCTAAAATTAGGAATAATATTTATATTGTTGAAGATTTATCAAACGAGACTTATTGTTTGCTGAAGACAGAATCCAGGCTACTTAACAATGAAGTGATAGATATTATCTGTCAAAAATTAAATGATATAGATGTAAAATTATCAGAAAAAGAATTTAGCTATCCTAAATATCGTGAGGTTGTAAATAAGAATTCTGATATTTATAATACTGAAGCATTACTAATGGAAAGAAATTCTCTTGAGCAAAGGTTGAATTATTTAGAGACTGTTGAGAAAAGATTGGATAGTATTCTTACAATAACATTTTAAAAAGGTGATAAAAAAGTTAAAAATATATATTGAATTAAAAAAATTTATTTAATATATTTATAGTTTCAAAAGAAAAACTTCGGGTAGGTAGCGAAGCGGTCAAACGCATCAGACTGTAAATCTGACGGCTCAGGCCTTCGGAGGTTCGAATCCTCCCCTACCCACCACAGCAAAGGCGGGAGTAACTCAGTTGGTAGAGTCACAGCCTTCCAAGCTGTTGGTCGCGGGTTCGAGTCCCGTCTCCCGCTCAGTTCTTTAAAAAAATGCTGATGTAGCTCAGTTGGTAGAGCACTTCCTTGGTAAGGAAGAGGTCACCGGTTCAATCCCGGTCATCAGCTCAATTTTGAAATTAAATAAAATTTAAAGAAAGTGTTTGTAAATACGGGTGTAGCTCAATTGGTAGAGTAGCGGTCTCCAAAACCGTCGGTTGGGGGTTCGAGTCCCTCCTCCCGTGCGAACTCAAACTTTTTAGATGAAAGAAAAGATTATAAATTTTTTTGTTGATATTTTTAAAGAGATGAAGAAAGTTAGTTGGCCTAAAAAACAGGAACTAAAGGATTCAACTATTATTGTTGTTATTACTATGATTTTGTTTGCAGTTTTTGTGTATATAATAGATATGGGTATCAGCAATTTCCTTAAATTACTTTTTTAGCTTAATGGTAGAAGACAATAAAGATAAGAATATTTCTGAGAAACACGAAGATAAAGTAGAAAACAAGCCTGAAATAGAAATTACAGAAGATGAATCTGGTGTTTTCAAGTGGTATGCTATAAAGATTATTTCCGGACATGAAAATAAAGTTAAGGCTTACATTGATGCTCAAATCAAACAAGAAGGATTAGAACATAAAATTCGCAATGTAGTAATACCTCTTGAAAAAGTATTTGAGATTAAAGGGAACAAAAAAATTGTTAAGTATAAAAATTTTTACCCAGGTTATATATTAATTGAAGCAGATCTTGATGATGAAGTTAAGAGGTTTATTAAAACTGTTCCTTCTGTTTTAAGTTTTGTTGGAACAAAAAGTGCTGGTGGTAAAAAACTTGAACCTATACCACTTAGACCAGATGAGATTAAAAGACTTCGCGCACTTTTACATGAGGAAGCTCAATATGAGAAGATAGATCTTAAATTAAAAGTTAATGATCCGGTTAAAGTAATTAGTGGGCCATTTAACAATTTTACAGGTACTGTGTTAGAGGTTTATGAGGATAAATTGAAAGTAAAAGTAATGGTAAGCATTTTTGGAAGAAAAACGCCAATTGAATTCCATATTAGCGAAATTAGTAAGGAAAAATAATAAAGGGATATAATATTTATGGCAAAAAAAGTTGTTGGGTATATTAAACTCCAGATTCCAGGTGGGCAAGCAACAATGGCTCCACCTGTTGGTCCTGCACTGGGACAACGTGGAGTCAATGGAATGGAATTTTGCAAACAATTCAATGCAAGAACTAAAGACAAAGCTGGGATAATAGTCCCGGTAGTAATTACAGTTTATTCTGATAAGTCTTTTACATTTGTTACCAAGACTCCCCCTGCAGCAGTATTGTTACTAAGGGCTGCTGGTATTCAAAAAGGTTCTGGTGTCCCCAATAAAAATAAAGTTGGTAAAGTTACACTTCAACAAGTGCGTGAGATTGCAGAGATGAAAATGCCGGATTTAAATGCGCGAACAGTTGAACAAGCAATGAAAATGATAAAAGGTACTGCCAGAAGTATGGGAATTACGGTAGAGTAAATTAAAATTGAAAATTAAGTATGAAACTAACAAAGAAACGAAAACAAATACTGAAAGAGATTGATTTAAAAAAGAATTTCAGCATAAAAGAAGCTGTAGAATTAGTTAAAAAATATGCAACAGCCAAATTTGATGAGTCTGTAGAAATTGCTGTTAATTTGGGAGTAGATCCAAAACATGCAGATCAGGTTGTTAGAGGAACTGTATCGTTGCCACACGGTTTAGGAAAAACTGTTCGGGTATTAGTAATTGCCAAACCAGAAAAACAACAGGAGGCAATTGATGCTGGTGCTGATTATGTAGGTTATGAAGATTATCTTAAGAAGATAGCTGAAGGATGGACAGATGTAGATGTTATAATAGCAACTCCAGATACAATGAGTGAACTGGGAAAACTCGGTAAAATATTAGGACCAAGAGGTTTAATGCCTAATCCTAAAAGTGGTACTGTAACACCTAACATAGCTCAGGCTGTTAAAGAAGTTAAAGCTGGCAAAATTGATTTCAGAGTTGATAAACTTGGTATTGTACATACAAGTATTGGGAAAGCTTCATTTGATACTGATAAGTTGGTTGATAATATTAATGCTTTTTTGAATACAATTATAAAATTAAAACCAGCTGCAGCTAAAGGAACTTATATTAAATCAGTTACTCTGTCATCTACTATGGGACCTGGGATAAAGATAGATAGATCTCTTCCGGATTTAAAAGCTGCAGTATAAACGAGAATATTACGCACTCTACATATATAAATGCTTCTAAATACGTAGAAAACAAGTAAACAAATTAGATGGAAAAACAAAAAAAACAGGTTGTTGTTGAAAACTTAAAAGACTTGATGGATTCTGCAGGATCATTGTATTTAATAGATTTTATGGGAATGTCAGTTGCTGAGGTTAATGAATTGAGAGATGAATTTTATAAGTCCAACATAAAGTACAAAGTTGCTAAGAATACTCTTGCATTAATATCACTAAAAGAATCTGAGAAGTATTCGCAATTTTATGATGATTTAAAAAGTTATTTTGTTGGACCAACGGGAATTGTATTCGGTGGCGATGATCCGGGAGCACCTGCAAAACTAATTAAAAAATTATCTTCCAAAACTGAAAAACCAAAGCTGAAAGCAGCTGTGGTGGATAATTTAGTTTATGATGGAAGTAAATTAAATGATCTTGCATCATTACTTTCTAAAGAAGAAATTATTGCAGGTGTTGTTTCAAGCCTTAATTCACCAATTTCAGGTATTGTAGGTACTTTGAATGCACTGATTAGAGATCTTCTATCAGTAATTGAAGAAGTAGCTAAGAAAAATGCTGCATAAGCAATTTTAAAAGAATTAAAAAATAGAAAGGAAAAATAAAATGTCTGTAGTACAAGAATTAGTAGATAAAATCTCAAATTTAACACTTACAGAAGCTGCTGAATTAAAGAAAGCATTGGAAGAAAAATTTGGTGTAACAGCTGCAGCTCCTGTAGTGGTTGCAGGTGGAGCAGCTCCAACACAAACTGCTCCTGAAGAAGAAAAAACTGAATTTACAGTTGTTCTAAGTGATGTTGGACCTGAAAAAATTAAAGTTATTAAGGTTGTAAAAGGAGCTACTGGGCTTGGGTTAACCGAAGCAAAAGCATTGGTAGAAAGTGCTCCAAAGCCTGTTAAAGAAAATATTCCTAAAGCAGAAGCTGAAAAACTAAAAGCCGAATTAGAAGCAGCTGGCGCAAAAGTTGAAATTAAATAACATTATTTTTTGTTTAAAAAATAGTTGAAGGTTTGAGTTGGTCAGTTGATCAACTCAAACATTAACTATTGTTTTGTTTTTTTAAAAAAACATTTTAAACCCATCGCTAAAATATAAATTTATTAAAAGTCAATGAACTCCAAAGGTGAATTCCTAAATTTAAAACCATTAAGTCCTAAAAATAACAGGTTAACATTTTCAAAGTCAAAGATATACTTTGAACCACCGGATTTACTTGATGTTCAATTGCAATCTTTTAAAGACTTTCTACAAGAAGATGTTCCAATAAGTAAACGTAAGCCTATTGGCTTGCAAAAAGTTTTTCAAGATCATTTCCCGGTTACTGATTCAAGGGAAACGGCAATTCTTGAATTTGTGGAATATTATGTAGAGAAACCACCTTATTCCGTGATAGAATGTCAGGAACAAGGATTAACATATTCTGTACCAATAAAGGTAAAACTTCGTCTTTCCACAAAACCTAATACCTCTGCTAAAGAATATAATTATACAATAGAGCAGGATGTGTATCTTGGTCATCTTCCATATATGACACCAAGAGGTAGCTTTATAATTAATGGTTCAGAACGAGTTATTGTTAGTCAATTACATCGTTCACCCGGTGTCGTTTTCAGTGAATCTATTCATGCAAATGGAACTAAGTTATACTCTGCACGTGTTATACCTTATAAAGGTAGCTGGGTTGAATTCACAACTGATATTAATGACTTACTATATGCATACGTAGATAGAAAGAAGAAGTTTTATTTTTCTACATTACTCAGGGCTCTTGGATATAATAATAAGGTTGAGATGATGAAATTGTTTGATCTTGTTGATAAAGTGGAGATTAATAGAAGAAATTATTTTGATTACATTGGAAGGATTGTAGCAGAAAACGTTATTGATAAAACAACTGGCGATGATCTTGGAATTCCGGAAGGTACAGTGTTAACAGAGGACTTACTGGTTAATATCAGCAATAGTACAATAAAGTCCTTGCATTTACTTAAAAAGGAGCCTACTGATGGAGAAAGAATTATATTTAATACTATTCTTAGTGATGATGAAGAAGAATCATTTGAAAAAGAAGAACAACAACAGACAGTAAAAGATAAAAAGAAAGATCTATTATTAATAGATACAGAAGGTGAATCAGCTAAAAGTTATATAGAAAAACAATTTTTCAATCCTAAAAAATATGATCTTGGTGATGTTGGAAGATATAAAATTAACAAGAAACTCAATCTTCAAATAGATGATTATATAACTATTTTAACACTTCAAGATCTTGTTGCAATTATTAGTGCTATTAGGGATCTTGTGGATAAGAAAAGAGAAGTTGATGATATAGATCATTTGGGTAACAGAAGGGTTAGAACTGTATGCGAACAGCTTTCACAGCAATTTGCAATTGGCTTAGCCCGAATGACGAGAACAATCAGGGAAAAGATGAGCACACATGATGAAGAAAATCTTGCCCCATCAAAATTAGTAACTGCAAGACCAGTAACAAGTGCCTTATCTTCATTTTTCGGGACAAGTCAATTGTCTCAATTTATGGATCAGACTAATCCTCTTGCAGAAATGACACATAAAAGGCGTATTAGTGCTTTAGGTCCTGGAGGATTGTCACGTGAAAGAGCTGGATTTGAAGTAAGAGATGTGCATTATACGCATTATGGTAGGTTATGTCCAATTGAAACACCAGAAGGGCCGAATATTGGACTTATATCTTCTTTATGTATTCATTCACGAATTAATGGTCTTGGCTTTATAGAAACTCCTTACCGTAAAGTTGTTAATGGTAAAATTACAGATATTATTGAATATATATCAGCTGATATTGAAGATGATTATAGAATAGCACAAGCGACTGAACCTGTAGATTCACACGGTCGATTTATTAATCAAAAAATTAAAATCAGATACAAAGGAGATTTCCCAATTGTATCTCCTGAAGATGTTGATTATATGGACGTTGCAACTAACCAAATAGTAAGTGCCGCAGCTGCATTAATACCTTTTCTTGAGCATGATGATGCTAATAGAGCACTGATGGGAAGTAATATGCAACGGCAAGCTGTTCCGCTTTTGCGTCCTGAAGCTCCTATCGTAGGAACAGGATTTGAAGAAATTGTAGCAAGAGATTCACGTTCGATGATTGTTGCTGAAGCAGATGGTGTTGTTGAGTATGTTTCTGCTGATAAAATAATAGTAAGATATCATATTCGCGAAGATTCAGAAGAAAGTCTTCTAAGTTTTGATGATAAACGGAGGGTTGAATATAAGCTTGTTAAATTTTTGAGAACAAACCAGGATACCTCAATAAATCAGAGACCAATTGTAAAAGAAGGACAGAAAATCAAGAAGGGTGATATACTTGCCGATGGCTCATCAACTGATAACGGTGAACTTGCACTTGGAAGAAATATTCTTGTTGCTTTTATGCCATGGCGTGGATTTAACTATGAAGATGCTATTGTTATAAGTGAAAGAGTTGTTGCTAAGGATATCTATACTTCAATCCATATAGAGGAATTTAGTCTAGAAGTGAGGGATACTAAACGTGGAGAGGAAGAGTTAACAAAAGAAATTCCTAATGTTAGTGAAGAGGCAACAAAAGATCTTGATGAAAATGGAATAGTAAGAATTGGGGCTGAAGTAAAAGAAGGGGATATATTAATAGGTAAAGTAACTCCTAAAGGCGAAACTGAACCAACTCCTGAAGAAAAATTGCTTAAAGCAATATTCGGTGAGAAGGCTGGAGATGTTAAAGATGCATCACTTAAAGCACCTCCAGGATTGAAAGGTATTGTTGTAAGTAAAAAACTATTTTCACGTAAAACAAGAGATACCGAAAGCAAAAAAGAGGAAAAGAAAAAGCATGATAAATTAGAAGCAGAAAGAAAGGCTGAATTACAAGAACTAAATCAAAAATTTGCTGAAAAATTAGGAATTTTATTTGAAGGAAAAGAAAGTCTCGGGGTTAAAGATTACAAAAATAATGTTTATGTAAAAAGTGGTGTCGAATTCAAGAAAGATACTTTTATACATTTACTTGAGAAAGGTAATGTTAATCTTGGTGATTTAAATTATGAAATCGAATGGTCAAATAGCAGGCGTGCAAATTCATTGCTAATGGATGTCTATAAAAACTATAAGTATAAACTTAATGAAATTGAAGAGAAATATAAAAGATTAAAGGCTAAAATAACCCTTGGAGATGAATTACCAACTGGAGTAGTTAAGCTTGCTAAAGTTTATGTGGCTAAGAAACGCAAATTATCTGTTGGTGATAAAATGGCTGGAAGACATGGTAACAAAGGTGTAGTTGCAAAAATAGTTCCACCTGAAGATATGCCCTTTATGCCGGATGGAACACCAGTTGATATTGTACTAAATCCACTTGGTGTGCCATCTCGTATGAATATTGGTCAGCTTTATGAAACAGCATTAGGTTGGGTTGGTAAGACTTTAGGTTTGAAATTTGCGACGCCAATTTTTGATGGAGCAACTGTAGAAGAAATAGAGGAAAGTCTCCGTAAGGCTGGTCTGCCTGCAAACTCCAGAATAGATTTATATGATGGAAGAACAGGTGAAAAATTCGATCAAAAGGTAACAGTTGGTTATATTTATATGATGAAACTTTCACACTTGGTAGATGATAAGATTCATGCTCGTTCAATAGGTCCATATTCATTAATAACTCAGCAACCACTTGGAGGTAAAGCTCAGTTTGGTGGACAAAGGTTTGGAGAAATGGAATGCTGGGCATTGCAGGGATATGGAGCAAGCGCAACATTGCGAGAAATGTTGACTGTAAAGAGTGATGATGTTAATGGACGTGCGAGAACATATGAAGCTATTATTAAAGGCGAAAATGTACCTGAACCAAATATTCCTGAATCGTTCAACGTCCTTGTTAAAGAGTTACAAGGGTTGTGTCTTGATGTAAAGATAGAATAATTTTTTTAATTAAGAAAAAAAGAAAATTTCAAAAATATGCCAAGTAAATTAGAGCAAAGACCTAAAAGAATCTCTAAAATTACAATTAGCTTAGCATCGACAGATGCAATTATAGCTAATTCAAAAGGTGAAGTAACTAAACCTGAGACAATCAATTACAGGACATTTAAACCAGATAAAGACGGGTTGTTTTGTGAGAAAATTTTTGGACCTGTAAAAGATTGGGAGTGCCACTGTGGTAAATATAAAGGAATTAGATACAGAGGAGTAACCTGTGACAGATGTGGTGTAGAAATAAATTTGAAGAGTGTAAGACGTGAAAGAATGGGGCATATAGCTTTATGTGTACCTGTCGTTCATATATGGTATTTTCGTTCTTTGCCTTCTAAAATAGGTTACATTTTAAATCTTTCTTCCAAAGAATTGGAGCGAATAATTTATTATGAATCTTATGTTGTAATAAATCCAGGTAAAACGAGATTTAAACCAAAACAGTTAATAACTGAAGAAGAATATCTTGAAACTCTCAATACTTTAACAGAAGAAGAAAAGGAATTAGAAGATAGTAATCCAAATAAATTTATTGCAGATCAAGGTGGAAGTGCAATTAAAGAGTTACTTAAACGTGTTAATATTGAAGAAGAAGTAGCACAATTACGACAAGAACTTAAAGAAGATCCAAGTAATGCTAAAAAAATAGAAAACATAAAACGACTTAAAGTACTGGAAGCTTTTAAACCTCGTGAAGGTGCAAAAGTTAATAAACCAGAATGGATGGTTCTTGATGTTATTCCTGTTATACCACCTGAATTAAGGCCTCTTGTGCCGCTTGAAGGTGGCAGATTTGCAACAAGTGATCTTAATGATCTTTATAGACGTGTTATAATTAGAAATAACAGACTAAAAAGATTAATAGATATCAAGGCTCCTGAAGTGATTTTAAGAAATGAAAAAAGAATGTTACAAGAAGCTGTTGATGCACTCTTAGATAATTCAAGACGTGTAACAGCAGTCAAAGCAGAAAATAGAGCTCTTAAATCACTTTCAGATATTCTAAAAGGCAAGCAGGGAAGGTTCAGACAGAACCTACTCGGGAAAAGAGTTGATTATAGTGGTAGATCAGTAATTGTTGTTGGTCCAGAGTTAAAATTACACGAATGTGGTTTACCAAAGGATATGGCTCTTGAACTTTTCAAACCATTTGTAATTCGTCGTTTAATAGATCGTGATTATGTGAAGACTGTAAAAAGTGCAAAAAAACTAATTGATAAACGAACTCCAGAAGTATGGGACATTCTTGAGAATGTAATTGACGGACACCCTGTACTATTGAACAGAGCTCCAACATTACATAGGCTGAGTATTCAAGCTTTTCAACCAGTACTTATAGAAGGAAAAGCTATTACATTACACCCATTTGTATGTACGGCATTCAATGCAGACTTTGATGGTGACCAGATGGCAGTACATGTTCCTCTTTCTTATGATGCCCAGCTTGAAGCACAAATCCTAATGCTTTCGACTCATAATATTTTGTCTCCTCAAAATGGAAATCCAATCATTGTCCCAAATCAGGAACTGGTTTTAGGTGCATATTATCTTACAAAATCTAAAAAAGGTGATTTAGGTGAAGGTAAAGTATTTTCTTCACCCGAAGAAGTAATAATAGCCTTTAACAATAAAAGAGTAGGAATGCATGCCTTTATAAAAGTTAGGGTTAAAGGCAAACTAATTGATACTACAGTAGGAAGAGTATTATTTAATCAAATAGTTCCGGAAGAAATTGACTTCATTAACGAAACTTTAAAAAAGAAAAGATTAATTGATATTATAGGTCAAATATATAAGAAAGTTGGAAATCAAAGAACTGCTTATTTTCTTGATAAGCTTAAAGATCTTGGTTTTAAATATGCAACAGAAGGTGGTTTATCAGTGAATATTGATGATATAGAAGTTCCGGAAAGCAAAAAGAAAATAGTTGAAGAAGCACTCAAGAGAGTAGAACAAATTGAAAAATCAAAAGCAAGAGGATTGATTTCTGAAAATGAGCGGTACAATAAAGTTATAGATATTTGGACACGCGTTCGCGAAGATGTAAGGAAAGACTTGATGGAAAATTTGAAAGACTCTAAAGGTGGATTTAACTCACTTCATATGATGATTGATTCTGGAGCAAGAGGATCAGAAGAGCAGGTAAGTCAGTTAGCTGGAATGAGAGGTCTTATGCAAAAGCCCCAAAAATCACTTACAGGCCAGGCTGGGGAAATAATTGAAAATCCAATTATAGCAAACTTCAAAGAAGGACTTTCAGTACTTGAATACTTTATATCAACGCACGGTGCACGGAAAGGACTTGCAGATACAGCACTCAAAACAGCTGATGCAGGTTACCTTACAAGAAGGTTGGTTGATGTAGCTCAAGATGTTATTATTAGTGAAATTGACTGCGGTACTATAAGAGGTATCTATACTGAGGCTTTGAAGGAAGGGGAAGATGTTAAAGAACCTTTAAAAGAAAGAATTCTTGGAAGAGTTGCAGCAAGAGATGTTATAGATCCTTTGAGTAAAAAGATTTTAGTAAAAGCTGGTGAAGAAATTACTGAAAATATTGCTGAGGCTATTTCTGAAAGTCCTTTAACTGGTGTAGAAATTAGATCAGTGTTGACCTGTGAAAGTAAAAGAGGTGTATGTGCAAAATGCTATGGCAGAAACCTTGCAACTGGTAAATTGGTTGAGGTAGGAGAAGCGGTTGGAATAATTGCAGCTCAATCAATTGGTGAGCCTGGTACTCAATTAACTCTGAGAACGTTTCATATTGGAGGTACTGCAAGTAGGATTGTACAGCAGTCAATAATTCAAACGAAATTTGATGGCAAAGTCAAATTTGAAAACCTTAGAGTAATTGAGTATAAAAGTGCTACTGGAACGCAAATGGTCTCTATTAGTAGAAATGGGGCTGTTAATATTGTTGATGAGCATGGTTTACTTATTACTAAGTATCAGGTTCCCTATGGAGCAACATTGAAAGTGAAAAATAATGATAAAGTAAAGAAAAACGAAGTGCTTTATGAATGGGATCCATATAATTCAGTAATTGTTGCTGAACATGATGGTATAGTTGAGTATGTTGATCTTGAAGAAGGAAAACAGTATGAGTCAATCAAGGATGAGCAAACAGGACACTTACAGAAAACAGTAATAGAAAGTAAAGATAAAACAAAAAGCCCAACTATAAATATAATCTCCAGTAAAGGAAAACGAAAAGTTCTTAGTTCATACCTTATTCCTGCAAAAGCGAACTTACTTGTTGAAGATGGAGTTGAAGTCAGAGCAGGTAGTTTACTTGTTAAGATACCCCGTGAATCTGGGAAGACTCGAGATATTACTGGAGGGCTTCCAAGAGTTACAGAACTATTTGAAGCTCGAAGACCAAGTGATTCAGCTAAAATTGCTGAAATTGATGGACGTGTTAAAATCGGTGAACTGAAACGAGGATTCAGAGAACTTACAATTACGAGTCTTGATGGGTCAAAAACTATAGAATATAAAATTCCTATAAGTAAACACATACTTGTTAGAACTGGTGATATTGTAAAAGCAGGTGAGACATTAACAGGAGGTGCTCTTGATCCTATGGATATTTTAAAAGTCAAAGGTGTAACGGAAGTACAGAGATTTTTAGTGAATGAAATTCAGGAAGTTTATAGGTTGCAGGGTGTAAAAATTAATGATAAACATATTGAGATCATAGTACGACAGATGTTACAAAAAGTTAAAATTACAAGCCCGGGAGATACTGAACTTCTTGAAGGTGATATAGTTCAGAGAACTACATTCCAGGAAGAAAATGAAAAGCTTAAAGGTAAAGTTGTAGTTACTGATAAGGGTGGTTCTGATGCTGTAAAAATAGGAGATGTACTTGATAAAAAACAAGTTAGAGAATTGAATTCAGCATTGCGTAAGAAAAATAAAGATGTTATAAAACACAGAGATGCAGTTCCGGCGACGGCTGATGCTATTATGTTAGGTATAACTCCAACATCACTTTCAACAGATAGCTGGCTCTCAGCTGCTTCGTTCCAGGAAACAACAAGAGTACTTACGGATGCTGCTATAAAAGGAAAAGTTGATTATTTATTGGGATTAAAAGAAAATGTTATTATAGGACAATCAATTCCTGCAGGAACAGGTTTGAAAAAGTATAGCGATCTTCTTGTATCACATGTTGATAGACATATTATGGAATTTGAAGAAGAAGAAGAAACTGGAGAATCTATTTCTGAAGAAATAAGAGAATTGTTCTAAGGTTATAAAACTTTTTTCTACTAAAAAGGGTATGAGTTAAATAATCATACCCTTTTTTTGTTGCCCCTCAAAAAAAAATCAAGCAGTAAAAAAAATATTTGACATTAAATATATTTTTGCTATTTTTGTGATGTGGGGGGAAGTGGGATATAGTGGTAAAGCTTCCCATTTGTAAAAACAAAAGTATATTTTATGTTTCAAGGACACGCAATATGTACACTGGACGCCAAGTCAAGACTCGTTTTACCTTTAAAGTTTCGTAAATATATCAAAACAGAGTCAAATAATAAATTGATTTTAATGAAAGGAATGGACCAGTGTATAATGGCGTTTCCCTCAGACGAATGGGAAAAAAAAGTTAAGGAGGCAGCAAGAAAGTTTAATATATTTAACCCTGTTCAAAGGAACTTCTTGCGTCAGTTGCTTAATGATGTATATGAATGTGAAATTGACGCTCACAATAGAATTTTACTCCCCTCAGAACTCACATCATACGCCGAGATTAAAAAAGAGGTTTTAGTTCTTGGAATGATTTATGTACTGGAAATATGGGATCCTGTTGCAAAGAGGAAATATGATGAACTGCATAGAGATACTTATGAGGATGCTGCACAGAAAGTTTCAGAGATGTTTTTCAGTTTCGGCGATAGCGAACAATAAGAAATTTAAAATTATATTAATACCTAACGGTGAATGGTTATCATATACCAGTTCTTTTACATATTGCAGTAGATTTATTAATAAATTCTGCATTTAAGGATCACATAATAGTTGATGGTACTGTAGGTGGAGGGGGATATTCAGAGTTAATATGTGAAAAAACTTCAGATGTTAGTCGAATAATTTGTATAGACAGAGATCCTGCAGCGATAGAATATGTAACTCAAAGACTTGCAAGGTATGGGAAAAAAGTAAATTTAGTACAAGGGAATTTTGCTTACATAGATGAGATATTATTTAAAATGGGTATTAAAAATGTAACAGGATGTGTTCTTGATTTGGGTTTATCTCAATATCAAATTGAAGCAAAGGCAGGATTTAGTTATCAAAAGAATTCTCCATTAGATATGCGTTCAGATGAAAATATTGAGATTACAGCAGAGATTGTAGTTAATGAATATAGTAGAGAAAAATTAATTGAGATTTTTAAAAACTATGGTGAAATAGTAGATGCTAAAAGATTAGTTGAAGCGATTATACGGGAAAGAAAAAGAAATAAAATAGACACTACATATAAACTTGTTAAAATAGTAGAGAATGAGTATTCACTTACAAAATATAAAATGGTAAAATTTTTGTCGAAAATATTTCAGGCAATTCGAATTGAAGTAAATAACGAGCTTGGTAACCTATCTCGTTTTTTGTCAGTAATAGAAAAACTTTTATTACCGGGTGGTAGATTAGTTATAGTTTCATATCATTCATTAGAGGATCGATTAGTGAAGAATTTTTTTAAATCAAGAGGTATTAGCCAAAAGAAATATGAAAAAGGTGAAAAGGGAACAGCAGGATTTTTGGTTTTGACAAAACATCCAATTGTTCCTGATAAAAAAGAAATAGAACAGAATAAAAAATCACGAAGCGCGAAACTAAGAGCAGCAGAAAAAATATGAAATTATGAGAATGAAGATTAAAAGAAAAATATCTGTATTCCAGCTGTTAATGAATCTTCTATTTCTTGCAGGTGCATTGATATTTTATTTGAATAATATTATTGCTGTAGATCAGCTTATTGTTTATAACAATCAATTGAAAAATGAAATTGTTAAGTACCAACAAAATAACAACATCCTGATGATGGAACGTAATAAACTATTAAGCTATGAGCGGATAAAGAGTATAGCAATTGAAAAGTTAGGACTAAATTTATATGATCATAATTTTGATGCAAATTTATTTTTTATTAATAGAAGTAAGCTGAATAGATGATTTGGGAAGATAAAAATAAAAATAGATTTTTTAGACGGAGAGTCAATTTCTTCTTACTTGTTTTTATAATAATTTTTGCTGTTATCTTACTACGTTTAATCAGGCTTCAGTTGTTAGATTCTCAGATGTATCGTTACATTGTTAAGAAACAAACCCAGGAAAGAACTATAGTTTTACCTCCAAGAGGTTTAATTCTTGATAGGTCAATGAATTCTTTTGTTACAAATACATATAAAGTTTCAGTGATTGCCGATCCTATCAAGATAAAATCCCGTGAAAATGTTGCTTCTATTTTAGCAAATGTGTTTAATAAAGATAAAGATTATTATCTCAAGCTACTTTCAGATAGCACGAGTGGAAATGTAATACTTGAAAGGAAAGTTAACTTATTAGATTTAAAAGGATTGGATACTTTAAAGATGGAAGGACTTTATATTGAAAGAAATCCAGCAAGATTTTATCCTTATGGGAGCCTTGCATCGCAAGTAATTGGTATAACTGATGCAAAAAATATTGGGGTGATGGGTATTGAATTGAGTTATGATAAGGAATTAACAGGTAAAGAAGGGTATATGATAATGCAAAAAGATAACAGACAAAATAGAAAACCAGATATAAATTACCCACAAAAAGAATCTGTACCTGGAAATAATATTGTTCTTACTATTGATAAAGAGGTTCAAAAAATAGCAGAGGAAGAACTAAAGCAAGGTGTAGTTTCCCAGAAAGCGGTGAGAGGTAAAGTAATTGTATTATCAGTAAAGACTGGTGAGATACTTGGTATTGCTTCATATCCTTCATTTGATCCTAATGATATTAAGGAAGAAGATACAGTTGCGATGAAAAATCTTGTCATTGGAGAATCTTATGAACCTGGTTCTACATTTAAAATAGTTACTGCTGCAGCATGTTTAGAAGAAGGTATTGAGAATCCCTCAGATATAATTTTTGTAGAAAATGGTAAGTATTCAATTGGAGATTTGACTATAAAAGATTCTTATCCTGCTTCAACTTTAACATTTCAGCAGGTGATAGAAAAGTCCAGTAATATTGGTGTAGCAAAATCCGCTCAAAAGGTTGGACCTGACCGCTTTTACAAATATGCTCGTGATTTTGGATTTGGTATTTACACAGGTATAGATATCAGGGGAGAAGATAAAGGTATGTTATTGAGACCAATAGAATTTTCAGGTGGCTCACTTGAATTTATGTCGATAGGCTATCAAGTAAAAGTAAATTTATTACAGCTTGCTATGGCTTATGCAGCAGTTGCAAATAATGGGCTAATGATGAAACCTTTTATTGTAAAGAAAGAAATTGCTCCTGATGGAAGTGTTGTTAATGAAACTTTTCCTTCATCGGTAAGACAAGTTATTTCCGAAAAAACAGCCAAAATGCTAACAAAGTTTTTTGTTGGGGTAGTAGAAAGAGGAACTGGTACTGATGCTAAAATTGATGGAATAACAGTTGCAGGTAAAACAGGAACGACTCAAAATTTTGATATAGTTAGCAAGAAATACACAAGTAAATCACACTTATCTTCTTTTGTTGGTTATTTCCCAGCTGAAAATCCTTTAATTCTTATTGGTGTGGTTATTGACGACCCCAAATTGGAATATTATGGTGGTAAAGTTGCTGCTCCAGTATTCAAAAAGATTGCTGAAAGAGTAATCGGATACTATGGTATTACAAATAACTCAAATCAAAATTTACTTGAATCAAAAGTTGTAAATGTTAGTACCAAACCCGAAATTCAAGAAAATCAGGATGAGATTTTCTTAATTCCCACTTTGATTGATTTAAGGGTAGAAGATGCAATTCAGATTCTGAAGGAAAAATCTATAAAATTTGAAATTCAGAACTTACCTCAAAATGAATCTGATTTAAAGAGTTACATAGTAGAATCTCAAGAGCCAGCGGGTAATATTTATTTAAAACGTACAGATAAAATAATTATGAAACTTATGTTAAAGAAAATAACAACAGATAGGAACAACTTAATACAAGTTCCCAATGTAACTTCATTAAGTATCCGCAAGGCTATTAATAAAATAATTTCGGCTGGTTTTAATGTAGAAGTTGTTGGTGGTGGCACTGTAGTGATGCAAATCCCAAGAGGTGGCAGTCTTCTGAATGCTGGTTCAAAAGTTGTTTTAATGTGTAAAGAAAATTTATGAGATATTCTTTATTGATAAAAGAAAACTTATTACAAAGTAATTTCAAAGAAGATTTTGAAGTGAGGGGTTTATCCTGTGATTCACGTAAAGTTTCTAATGATTTCATATTTTTTGCTATTGAGGGATATAAAGACGATGGCAATCGTTACATACAGGATGCCATTTTGAAAGGTGCAAGAGTTATTGTTTCAACAAAAAATATAAGTAAAGATATTAAAGAAAAATATCCTCATATAGATTTTATTACGGTTCCTGATGTTAGAAAGTCAATGGCTTTGATAAGTAATTATTTTTATTCTTTTCCTTCTGAATCATTACATTTAATAGGTATTACGGGTACAAATGGTAAAACTACAATAAGTTATCTAATAAAAACCATCCTTGAAGAAAATGGTAAAAAATGTGGTTTAATTGGAACTGTAAATTACTTTACCGGTAAAGAAGAGAAGGAAGCATTCCTAACAACTCCAGATGCTGTGGATATTAATAAAATGTTAAAAGAGTGCGTTAATTATGGACTTCAATATTGTGTAATGGAAGTATCTTCTATTGCACTTATACTTGACAGAGTATATGGACAGAAGTTTTCAGGAGCAATTTTTACAAATTTAACCAGTGAACATCTTGATTTGCATCAAAATATGCAAAATTATTTTATGGCTAAGAAAGTGTTATTTGATATGATTGATGAAAAAGGTACAGTTATTTCAAATAAAGATGATAGTTATGGAATAGATATTGTAAGGGATAGTAAAGCAAAGAATATTAAATTTTATTCGATAAATATTGATAGTGATTATAAAGCAACAAATATAAGTTTTTCAATTGAGGGTTTAAGCTTTGATCTTAATATTAATGGTAAAAAAGAATTTTTCGAAAGTGATTTATCAGGAAAATTTAATATTTATAACATACTTGCAGCTATTGCTTATTGTAATGAAATTGGAATAGATTTGTATACGATTAAAAGAGCGATCAAAAAATTCAAACCTGTAAAAGGGAGATTCAATAAAATAAAACTTCCAAACGGTGCATTTGCAATTATTGATTATTCACACACATCTGATTCTCTTAAGAATGCAATTGAATCTGCAAATGTAATAATTAAAACACAACCTGAAAATTCACGAGGTAGAGTAATTACAATATTTGGTTGTGGAGGCAATAAAGATCGTACTAAAAGACCTGTTATGGGGAAATATGCTGTGGAACTATCTGATTATGTTATAATTACTTCCGACAATCCAAGATTTGAAGACCCAATGGCAATTATAGAGGAGATAAAAGCAGGTATAGAAAATAAAAACAATTATGAAATTGAACCCGATAGAGAAATAGCTATTAAAAAAGGGTTAGAAATGTCACAGCCAAATGACTTAATACTTATATGTGGTAAGGGTCACGAAACATATCAAGAGATTAAAGGTGTAAGGTATCCCTTTGATGACGCAGAAATAGTTGAAAAATATAAAGCTGTAACCTTGAAATGATTAAAATTAATGAAATATTAAGTATTGAAGGTATTCAGTCAGTAAATTTAAATAAGTTACAGTCCTTATTTAATTTTAAAAGTGTAAATATTGATTCAAGAAAAATAAAGAAGGGTGAGCTTTTTATTGCTATTAAAGGCGAAAATACAGATGGACACAATTATATAGATGAAGTATTTAAAAAAGGTGTTATAGCTGCAATAGTTAGTGAAGAATGGTTTAAGAACAATAGTTCTAATGTGAAAGACAAAGTTTTATTTGTTGTAAAAGATACTATCAAAGCATTGGGGGAACTTGCAAAAATACATCGTCATAATTTTTCTACACATATTCTTTGTGTTGGTGGTAGTAATGGTAAAACTTCAACAAAGGAAATGATAGCGGCAGTGCTTGGTAAAAAATTTGTTACATTAAAAACAGAAGGTAATAAAAATAACCATATAGGTGTCCCACTAACATTGCTGCAACTTAAAAATTCACATCAACTTTGTGTAATTGAAATAGGAAGCAATCATTTTGGAGAGATTAAATACTTGTGTGAAATAATTAATCCTGATTCAGGACTTGTTACAAATATCGGACGTGAACATCTTGAATTTTTTGGAGATTTGAATGGTGTTATGAAAGAAGAATTTGAGCTATATGATTATTTGCTATTAAAAAATGGATTATGTTTTGCTAACTACGATGATCCCTATATACGAAAATATTTTCAATATATAAAAACAGAAAGAAAAATAACCTATGGTCAACGTAAGGGTGTAAATATATTGGGGAAATTGGTTGAGTATACTATGGATTTTCAGCCTGTTATAGAAGTCAGTTATGATAGTAAAAATTCAAGAATAAAAATTAATAGTTTTGGTAAGACTGCTTTTAATAATGGATTAGCAGCAGTTGCTACAGGATTGACTTTTGGAGTTAGTATTAGAGATATCAAAAAAGCACTTGCTGAATATAAGTCAGAAACAGATAAACGAATGGAAATTATTAAGAAAAATGGAATAATAATTATTAATGATACTTATAATAGTAATCCTGATTCTGTAAAAATTGGCTTGGAGACTTTAAAAGAATATTCGACAAAAGGTAATAAGTTTGTAGTATTGGCAGATATGCTTGAGATGGGGAAGGAAAGTTCAAAAGTTCATTATGAAGTCGGAAAACTTGTAAAGAAAATGAAATTTAATAACTTTTTTACTTATGGTGAAGCAATGTATGAAGCATTCAGAGGAGCACGTGGAGTTGAAAACAATTTTTATTTTACTGATAAAAATGATCTTGTAGAGGTTCTAAGAATTTTTCTTCGAAAGGGAGATGTTGTTTATATTAAGGGCTCAAGAGGAATGAAAATGGAAGAAGTAACAAATAAAATTTTAGAAAAAATATAATTTCAATTAAATATATAAATCGTGTTATACTATTTAGCTGAATTAATTAATGCGAAATTTGCTCCACCTGGATTTGATGTTTTTCGGTTTTTAACATTCCGTTCAGCGGTTGCAGCAGTTACTTCATTATTATTTAGTTTCTGGATAGGCCCTAAAATCTTAACTTTATTAAAAAGAAAACAGATTGGTGAAGCAAAAAAGATTGATGGGCCTACTTTTCACTATTCAAAAGCGGGGACACCAACTATGGGTGGACTGATTATTTTGTTCTCAGGGTTGGTCCCCGTTTTATTATGGGGTGATTTAAAAAATATTTATGTTCAGCTAATATTATTTGCAACTATTGCACTTGGATTACTTGGTTTTCTTGATGATTATTTAAAGGTTGTAAAAAAATATAAAGATGGATTGGTTGCAAAGTATAAACTTATTGGTCAAGTGATAGTTGGAATAGTAGTTGGCTTGGTTATTTATAACCATTCTACTTTTGAAGGGATAGCAACTATTACGACTATACCTTTCTTAAAGAACTATCAATTTGATTTTTCGTTTTTTTATATACCCATAATCATATTTATAATTACTGCAACTTCGAACGCAGTCAATCTTACAGATGGTCTTGATGGCTTAGCAACTGGAACTGTTGGAATTGTAGTTTTTACACTTGGAATAATAGCATATATTAGCGGGAATATAGAAATAGCCCGTTATCTAAATATAATATATTTAAAAGGAAGTGGAGAACTTGTAGTTTTTTGCAGTGCAATTGCTGGTGCAACTCTTGGTTTTCTCTGGTACAATTCACATCCTGCCCAAGTTTTTATGGGTGATACTGGTTCTCTTGCTCTTGGAGGTGCTATTGGAGTTTTGAGTATCCTAGTAAAAAAAGAGTTTTTATTGCCATTATTAGGAGGAATCTTTTTTGCTGAAACAGTTTCAGTTATCATTCAAAGATATTATTTCAAGTACACAAGGATTAAGTATGGTCAGGGTAAGAGGGTATTCCTTATGGCACCATTACATCACCATTTTGAAATGAAGGGAATACCTGAAGAAAAAATTGTAATAAGATTTTACATTATAGCAATTCTTCTTGCAATTATGACACTTGCAACATTTAAAATTAGATGAAGAATATAAACGACATAAAGAAACATTCTTATGCAGTCCTGGGTGCAGGTCGTAGTGGGATAAGTGCCGCTAAACTATTAAGGTCAATTGGAGCTGAGGTATTTCTAAGTGATAACCATAATATAGTTGATTTAAGATATATTGATACTGAAGAGCTTGACTTTCTTTCTATCAAATATGAGTTTGGAAATCATAGTAAAAAAGTATTTGATTATGATTACTGGATTTTGAGTCCTGGTATACCACCGCACGCGGATATTATTAAAGCAGGTACAAAAGAGAAAAGAAAGTTAATAAGCGAAATAGAACTTGCTTCGTGGTTATGTCCTGCAAAAATAATTGCTGTTACAGGCACTAATGGAAAAACTACTACCACAATGTTAGTAGAACATATCTTACATTATAAAACGAATAAGGTTTTTGCGTGTGGGAATGTAGGAGTTGCATTTTCAGATATTATTGGGAAACTTGATTCTGAATCGTTTGTAGTTTTAGAAGTGAGCAGTTTTCAATTAAAGTATATAGAAACTTTCAAGCCAAATATTGCAATATTAACTAATTTCACTCTTGATCATCTTGATTGGCACCAAAGTGTTGATGATTATTTAAACTCTAAATTAAAAATTAATTTGAATCAAGATAGTAATGATTTCTTGATATTTAATTATGATGATGAGACTTTCAGAGAAAAAAGAAAAGAGTTTAAAGGGAATGTTACTGCATTTTCTTTGAAATATAATTTAAAGAACGAAGAAATTCTACGCGGTGGATATTTAAATAATGGTTATTTAAAGTACTTTGATAAAGTAATACAGAATGAGTTTGATATTATTCATAGGGATGAGATTTTTATTAAAGGGGATCATAACATTTATAATTCGCTTGCAGCAATTGTTTCGACCAAGTTAGTTGGAGTTGAGAATGCTGATCTCAAAAATGCATTACATAATTTTAAAGGAGTTGAACATCGCATAGAATTTGTAAAAGAAATAGGAGGTGTGAAATTTTATAATGATTCTAAGGCAACAAATTATGATTCATTAGTTGTCGCTCTTGAATCTTTTGAGTCTAACATAATTTTGATAATGGGAGGGAAGAAGGGAGATAATAATTTTCATCTTATTGACGATTTAATCAAAAAGAAAGTGAAAAAAATTTTTGCAATTGGACAGAGTAAAGATATAATATCCAAACATTATGATAATGTTATAAAATGTGATTCTTTAAGAATGGCGGTAAGGGAAGCATATAAATATTCAGTTAGTGGGGATATAGTTCTTTTTTCACCGGGATATAAAAGTTTTGATATGTTCGAGAATTTTGAGCAAAGAGGTAAAATTTTCAAAGTTTTAGTAAACTGTTTAAACGATGTCACAGACTTATAAGAAAGACATATGGATTTTAATTCCAGTATTAATAATGCTGATTTTCAGCGTCGCTGTTGTTTACAGTGCAAGTAGTGATTATTCAATTTTAAGGTATAAAGATCCAAGCCAGATGTTAAAATCTCACATTATTAAAGTTTTACTTGCAATAGGATTAATTTTTTTGTTTTCTAAGATAGATTATAGGTATTATCGTGGGTTTGGTAAAGGATTAATGATTTTGTCTATAATCTTATTAATATCAGTCTTTATATTTGGAACAACTGTAAAGGGTGTAAACAGGTGGCTTGATATAGGTCCTTTAAGCTTTCAACCTTCTGATCTTGCTAAGTATACATTAATAATATATTTATCGAATTTGCTTGTTAAGAAAAAAGATTATGTGCAGTTGTTATATAGGAGTTATTTACCTATGTTATTTTACATTTTATTAGTAACAGCGCTTATTGCTGCACAACCAAACTTTTCAACTGCTATAATAATATTTGGTAGCTCTCTTTTGCTTCTTTATGTAGGGAATGTAAAAATAAAACATATTGCTTTTACAATAGTAGGTCTTATTCCTGTAGCTATAGCTTATGTTTATTCGAAATCATATATATTAGGTAGGTTTGCAAGTTATGCAGAGTATGCTTCTGGAGGGGATCCAAAACATCAACTTTCTCAGGCAATAATAGGAATTGGAAGCGGAGGAATTTTGGGTTTGGGAAGTGGTAATTCAATACAAAAACAATATTTCTTACCTGAAGCCTATGGAGATTTTATTTTTTCAATAGTAGGGGAAGAATATGGTTTTATTGGGGCAGTTTTAATTTTATTTCTTTTTGCTGTAATACTTGTAAGGGGATACAAGGTTGCTAAAACAGTAGAAGATGATTTTGGTAAATATCTTGCATTTGGAATTACAACTATTTTAACATCTTATGCGGTGGTAAATATATCTGTTGCTTGTGGTATTATTCCTACTACAGGAGTACCTATACCGTTTATAAGTTATGGTGGAACAGCCCTGGTATTTAATTCAATTGCAATAGGGATACTAATGAATATTTCTGGCTTTCGAGATACACAAATAAGAAATCAAAACGAAATAAAAGAAAGTTTATGAAATTTGTATTTGCAGGTGGTGGTACAGGTGGTCATATATTTCCTGCAATAGCAATAGCAGATGAGATAAGAAAGATGTTTCCTGATTCTCAAATATTGTTTATTGGAGCAAAAGGGAGGCTGGAAGAAAAGCTGGTTCCTATGAATAACTATAACCTAAAAACACTTGATATATTTGGTTTTGATAAATCAAAGATAACAAAAAATATATTATTGCCTTTTAAGTTTGCAAAGGCAGTAAAACAGAGTAAAAAATTTATTCGTGACTTTGATCCAGATATAATAATTGGTACTGGGGGATTTGCAAGCGCAGCACCTGTTTATGCAGCTTTGAATCTTAAAATTCCCGTTGTAATTCACGAAGGAAATGTATTCCCCGGAAAAGTAACAAGGTATTTTGCCAAGAAGGTAAAGAGTGTAATAATAAGTTTTGAAGAAACTAATAAATATTTAAAATCAAAAAACAATGTAAGCTTTTTCCCATATCCAGTTCGTAGTAGTTTGAAAAAGTATTTTAAAGCAGAGGCAAAAAATAAATTTGGGTTTAGTGCAGAGCAAAAGGTAATATTTGTGTTTGGTGGAAGTCAAGGTGCAAAGGTTTTAAACGAGCAAGTTCTAAAGATTCTCTCTGAATTAGTTAGTAAAAAAATAGGAATTATCTGGCAAACCGGGGTAAATGATTTTAAACGTATAGAAGAGGCAATTAAGGATTTTCGAGAGTATGTGTCGTTAAATGATTTTATTACTGATATGGGAGCTGCATATTCCGCATCTGATATTACTATTTGCAGGGCGGGAATAAGCAGTATAATGGAACTGGCATATTTGGGAATTCCAGCAATATTGATTCCTTATCCTATTAGTGCGAATAATCATCAGGTTAAAAATGCTGAAAACCTTGCTCAACATGAAGCTTGTATATATCTACCACAAAATGAAATAGAAAAATTAAAAATTGTCATTTTTGATTTAATTGATAATGAACAAAAAAGACACAAACTCGGAGAAAATATAAAGAAGTTTTCAGATGTTGAATCAGCCTCTAAAATTTCGAAGTTTATTATAAACTTAATCCAAAAAAATGGAAACACAACGGGTTTACAAGTATAAATTAGATTTCTACTACATCTCACTTATAGTGTATATGTTATTTCTTATTGTTTACATTTTGTTAAATGGTTTCGTTCTTAATAGACAATTCAAAGATTTATATTCAGATCCTATTGTTTACGTAAGTCTGATATTCATAATATTTTTTTTGATTTTGCTAATAATTAATGTTATTAGAGCTCGTGAGATAGTCTTTGAAGATACAAAAATGTTGATACGAAACAGATTTGGACAAAGGGAAATTTTATTTTCAGAAATACAAAGTTTAAAATTCTCAAAAGTACGTCGGAAACGTGTAAATGGAATTCGTAAAAGTGAAATTTCACGCGTTAAGATTTATCTTACAGGTAGAAAGCGACCATTAAGAATTAGAATTAATGTTTACTGGGATGAGAAAAAGTTGCTTAATGAATTTCGTCAACTTGTAAAATTAATTCACACACGCAGAACAAATGAGTAATGAACTTAAAAATATTGAATATATCCATTTCATTGGAATTGGGGGCATTGGAATGAGTGGTTTGGCTGAATATCTTGCACTTCAAGGATATAAGATAAGTGGTAGTGAAATTAATTTAAGTAGTATTACTGAACGATTGGAAAAATCAGGGATAAAAGTATTTCAAGGTCATTCAAAAGAGAATATAAAGGAAAATATACAATTAGTTATATATACTTCTGCTGTAAAGAATGATAATACAGAGCTACAAGAAGCATATAGAAAAAATTTGAAAGTTTTAAAACGTTCGAAGTTGTTGGGAATGATTGTTAATGAAATGAAGACACTTGCAATTAGTGGAACTCACGGGAAGACTACTACATCCGCAATGCTTGCTAAAGTTGTTATTGATGCAGGTTTAGATCCGGATGTTTTTATTGGAGGTTCAGCAAGTTTTCTTAATGATTCTTCAATGAGATTAGGTTGTGGTAAAATTGCTGTTGTTGAAGCGGATGAATACGACAAAAGTTTTTTTGATATTGATGCTGATATAATTGTGATAAACAATATTGAGCTTGATCATCCTGATATTTATCCATCAATAGAAGAAGTAAAACAGAGTTTCTATGATTTTGTTAAAGTTTCGACAAAAAGACCATTAGTAATACTAAATATTGATGATATTAATGTAAGAGAGTTGATGAAGAAACTTCAAAATAACCTAATTACTTATGGGTTTGATGAAAGTTCTGATTATAGAATAAAGTTGATAGATTCACAACATTTTCTTATAAATGGGATGGAAATAGAGTTAAGTGTTTTTGGAAAACACAATATATATAATGCAACAGCAGTATTTATTGTAGCAAGTATTCTTGATATTCCAGAAGAAATGATTCGGAAAAGCTTAAGAACATACTCCGGTTTACATAGAAGACTTGAATTAAGATATAGTAATGATATAAAAGTATTTGATGATTATGCTCATCATCCATCAGAAGTTTTGGCATCACTCAAAGCACTGAAAAGTAATTATGAAGGTAGGATAATAACAATTTTCCAACCACATACTTATACAAGAACACAAACTTTTTACAAAGAGTTTGCTACTGCATTAAGTGAAAGTGATTATGTGATTCTAACACCAGTATATCCAGCGAGAGAAGTTGAAATACCCGGAGTAAGTTCAGAGCTGATTTATAAAGAATTAAATAAATTAAAAAAAGTCCCTGTTATTCTTGTAACTTCACCTGATAATCTTATAAAAGAGCTGAAGAGTAAAATTACTTCTAAGGATATAGTATTATTTCAAGGTGCGGGTAATATAACAGATTATTGTACATTGTTTCTTAAAGAGTGGAAAAATGAGTAAAAAGAAAATTATAATATTATCAGTTCTGATAGTTATCATAATAGTTGTGATTATCATTATTGCAAATCAATGGAGGAGTAATATTTATTATCATAAAATAACAGTTAAAGGTAATACTCAACTATCAAGAGAAGAAATTTTGTTGGCTGCAAATTTAAAAGAAGATACAATAATTAATATTGAGGAATTAAACTTGATTTTCTTGCAAGATAGAATTCTTAAGCACCCTGAGATTAAAAGTGCGAAGGTTTATGCTATACCACCTGATGAATTGGTAGTTGAAGTTACTGAGAAAAAACCAATTGCTATTTTAAATTTAAATTCAGAATTAAAACTAATTGATGCAGAAGGGGAGATTTTTTCTTTTCGAAATTTTGAAAAATTGTATGATTTACCTGTAATTAATGGTGTTAATATTGATAGTATAAAAAATAAAGGAAGTGATTTTCTTATTGCAATAATGATAATAAAATTTGCTTTGCAAAGTGGTAAATCGGTATATAATCAGATAAGTGAAATTAATTTTATGGATTCTTTACGTACAGTAGTATTTACGAATGACAATACAATACCTTTTTATTTACCTAAATATAATGTATACACCCAACCTGATAGCAGTATCATTAATGATATTAAATTCCGAATAGCTTTATTTGAAGAGTGCCAGCAGCAGTTACTACCAAAGTTTGCTGGTAGAAATGTGGAATATATTGATATACGTTATATGAATAACATATTTATAAAATCAAATTAATATAATATGAAACATAAAAAAAATACTGTTTCAGAAGAAATAATAGTTGGTCTTGATGTAGGTACTACTAAAATTTGTGTTATTGTTGCAAAATGTAAAGAAGATGAAAGTATAGACATTTTAGGAATTGGGAAAGCTCCTTCAACAGGATTGCATCGTGGTATTGTGGTTAATCCAAGTAAGACTGTTGACTCGATAAAAAAGGCGCTTGCAGATGCTACTCTTAATTCTGGTATTGATATTAAATCAGTAACTGTCGGAATAGCAGGTCATCATATAAGGTGTATACAAACTACTGGAGTTGTTGGAGTTAATAACAAAGAGCGTGTAATAACAGATGAAGATATACAACGTTTAATTGATCAAGCAAAGCAAGTTCGTTTATCCAGTGATATGAGAATAATCGATGTTGTCCCACAGGAATATATAATTGATTCGAAAGATGGAATATATGAAAACCCAGTTGGAATGTTTGGAGTTAGACTTGAAGCAAAAATGAATATCATTACAGGTTTAGTTTCGTCAATTGATGATCTAACAACTTGTGTTTCTAAATGTGGTTTGGAAATTGATGATATAGTTTTAGAACCAATTGCATCATCTTATGCAGTACTTGATGAAAGTGAGAAGAAAATTGGGGTTGCGATGCTTGATATAGGTGGTGGTAGTACTGATATTGCTGTATTTAAAAAAGGAGTTTTAAGATACACTGCGGGAATTGGCATAGCAGGTAGTTTAGTAACCAATGATATAGTTGAAACACTTGGTATACCTGAACAAGAAGCTGAAAGAATAAAAAGAGAATTTGGTTATGCTAAAGTGTCTGAAATACTAAATGATGAAGAGATTCTGGTAGAATCAATAAAAGGAAGAATTCCCAAAAAGACTCAAAAAAGCATACTCGCAAGAATAATTCAAGCACGTATGCAAGATATTTTCGAATTATCTGCTATAGAAATAAAAAATTCACAAATTGCAAATGAATTACATGCTGGAGTTGTAATTACTGGAGGTGGATCATTGATACGAGGGACTAAAGAACTTGCTGAAGAAATATTAGGAATGGAAACTCGTTTAGGGATTCCGTCTGGAATAACGGGGGGATTAATCAAAGAAGTTGAAAGTCCAATTTATGCAACAGGAGTTGGTCTTGTGTTACATAGAGTCAAAAAACTTAGAGAAAGTGGGCGAAACGCTTATAATGAAGTTATAAGAAAAAAGGAAGGTTTTACTCCCCGAAGTATTTTTAAAAAGATTAAAGAATGGTTTGACGAATTATAAAAAATTATTTTAATAAATTAATAAAGAAAGGATAAACAAAATGGCAATTCAACTATTACCAGAAGAAAAAAACGGAGCACGGATTAAGGTAGTAGGAGTTGGAGGTGGTGGAGGTAATATAGTTACTTCAATGGTGAATAAGGGTATAGAAGGAGTTGAATTTATTATAATTAACACAGATGTTCAGGCTCTTGATAAAAACAAAGCCGATGTAAAAATTCCAATCGGAAAAACTATTACAAAAGGTTTAGGTACTGGTATGAAATATGAAATTGGAAAGAAAGCTGTGGAGGAAAACAGAGATGCAATTGAAAAACATCTCCAGGAAAGTGATATGGTTTTTGTAACGGCAGGAATGGGAGGTGGCACTGGTACAGGAGGGGCTCCGGAAGTAGCAAGAATAGCAAGAGCTCTTGGTGCTCTTGTTGTTGCTGTGGTGACGAAACCTTTCTTAATTGAAGGGGAACAAAGGATGCAACTTGCGGAAGAAGGGATTGAAAAATTAAGAGAAGAAGTTGATAGTTTAATAGTTATTCCAAATGAAAAGATAATGGAAATTGTAGGACAAGACACTTCTAAGAATGAAGCGTTTGATATGGCTAATAGGGTTCTTTACAGTGCTACACGAGGTATTTCTCAAATTATTACTAAACCAGGGACAATTAATGTTGATTTTGAAGATGTAAAGACAATAATGAAAGGTTCAAAGAATGCAATGATAGGAACAGGTATTGCAAGTGGTAAGGATAGAGCTATTCAAGCGACAAACAATGCAATTCATAATCCTTTACTTGACGATATGGATATAGCAGGCGCAAAAAATGTCCTTTATAATATTGTTAGTAATGGTAATATACCAATGAAAGATATTGAGACAATTGGTAAGCTCATAAGAGAAAAAGTTGGAGGAACACCCAGAATTATAATGGGATTAGTTGACGATGAGGAAATTGGAGATGATGTAATGGTAACAGTAATAGCAACTGGTTTTGAATCAAAATCTGAAGGTAAAGTTTATGAAGAGAGTACACATCTTGAGTATAAAATTACAACTTTACCGAGTGCAGATGAACTTGGGAAGTTTGATAAACCAGCTGTCGAAAGGCGATACCCTTTAAGTAATATCCCTACTGATTTTAGCGAACCACCAAGTAAAATAAAAAATAGAACTTCTTCTGAAGATAAAGAGATGAAACCAGACGAAGATTTAACAAAACCGGCATTTTTGAGAAAACAAATGGATTAAAATAAATAAAAATTTTTTTGTTTATTTTATTTCGGAGGGTAGATTTATTTAGAATTGTGGAGTAAAATTTTTTAGTGGGCAGAATAATATTTAAATATGTGAAAATCCTTCTAATATGATTTTTAATAGTACAGGGATTTATTCCTGTATTTTTGTAAAATTACCAATTCAGTTTTATATATAAGTCTTATTAAAAAAACAAAGTATCACACAGTCTAAATTGACTGTAAAAGCTTTACTTCTCTATACTTTTGAATTTCATTTACTACTAATTAATATCATTTAATGTTTAATTTTTCAAGAAATGATAATAAGATGTATTTTTTAAATTTATAATGTGAATTGAATTCTACAAAGAAATACATTAAGTTTATTATAAAATAAACATATTTATAATGAAAAAGACCAATATTTACAGACTTAGATTTTTAGTTGTTTTTTTATTTTTTCTAACAACTTTTTTATATTCCCAATATGGTAATGTTAATTTAGATACTGTACGTGCCCAGAAGTTTGACCTTGGAAAAATGTGGACTTTTGATGCACCCCCAATAAATTATTTTTCTGAAGTTTATAATTTTACTCCTACTCAAGAATGGTTTGACCATGTTAGAATGTCAGCGTTAAGGTTTGCAGATTATTGTTCAGCATCATTTGTATCTGCCGATGGACTTGTTATGACAAATCATCATTGTGGTAGGGATGCTGTTTCACAAGTAGAAGTGGGTAGTGAAGATTTACACAAAAATGGTTTTATTGCTCTAAAGCTTGAAGATGAAAGAAAAGTTCCTGACCTGTTTGTTGAACAACTTGTTCGTATAATGGATGTTACTGATGAAGTAAAGTCAGCTTTTGAATCTGGTAGTACACCTGAGGAAAAAGTTGCATTAAGACAGAAAAAAATTGATGAGCTTGAAAAAAAGTATTCTTCAGAATCGGGTTTAAAATGTAATGTGGTAAGTTTATATAATGGAGGAAAATATTCACTATATTTTTACAAAACTTATACTGATGTCCGACTGGTTTTTGCACCGGAGGATCAGATAGGATTTTTCGGAGGTGATCCGGATAATTTCACATATCCACGTTATAATTTTGATTGTACTTTTTTCCGTGTTTATGAAAACGGAAAACCTTTGAAAACTGAGCATTATTTTAAGTGGAGTTCTTCTGGTGCAATGGTTGGAGAACCAATTTTTGTAGTAGGAAATCCGGGTTCAACAAATAGATTGAATACTATTTCTCAACTTGAATTTAAAAGGGACATTGAATATCCTGATCAACTTGATTTGATAGAGTTTTTCCTCGACTATTTTACCAAACTGGTGAAAGAAAACCCTGAATTTGAAAAATTTTATAGCAACCAGATTTTTAGTCTTGCTAATTCACAGAAAGTATATAGAGGAATGATAAAGTCTTTAAATGATCCATACTTAATGGCACGTAAAAAAGACTTTGAGAAAAACTTCCGCAATAATGTTGAGGCAAATCCTGAATTAAATTTTAAATATGGGAAAATCTGGGACGAAATCAAAAAAATAAGGACTCAAATTCGTGAGATTTATCCTGTTTATGCATCTTATATTTTAGATTATTATTCGCCTGGCTATCTAAAATTAGCGGATACTTTGGTGAAATTAATGGACAAAGGAGACAAAATTGACACGAGATTATTGAACAAGTATCTTTCTAATATAGAAATAACAGATAAATTACTTGAGTATAAAATTAAATTGATGGAAAAGTATCTTGGTTCTGATAATCCGATTGTTAAAAGGTTTACTAATGGTAAAACAGGTATGGATGCAGTGAATGATATTTTATCGAGGTCATTTCTTGCTAATAGTTCAGAAGCCCGAAATATATTGGAAAAAGGCAAGGAGGAAATTCTAAGTAAGAAGGATCCTTTTATTGAATTTATTTTAGATACAAGAGAATCACTTTCACAAACAAGGAAACTTTATGAGAAACTGACAAAGGAAGAAGAACTTTATGTGCAACAATTAGGTAATGCTATATTTGAAGTATATGGTACATCTATACCACCTGATGCAACTTTTACTTTGAGAATTTCGGATGGAGTGATTAAATCGTATGAATATAATGGAACAATTGCACCTCCAAAAACGACATTCTATGGATTATATGATAGATTTTATTCGTTTAAGAAAAAATATCCTTGGAATTTACCTGAACGATGGCTTAATCCCCCTGTTGAATTTAATCTTGAGACTCCATTTAATTTCATTTCTACTAATGATATAACTGGTGGAAACTCTGGTAGTCCTGTTATAAATTCAAAAGCGGAAATTGTCGGTTTAGCTTTTGATGGTAATATAGAAAGTATGCCTGGTGATTTTATTTATTTATCTGAAATTCCAACTACTGTGTGTGTTGATTCGCAAGGACTTATTGAAGGGATACGAGATTTGTACAAATTCAAGCGTTTAAGTGATGAACTTTTGCAAGGAAAAATCGTAAGATAAAATAAACAAATAATTAAATAAGAGAGGTCGTTATGTACAAAAAAATTAGTAATTTTATTTTATTACTGATTTTATTCAGTTTTATCTTTTCTGGTGTTAGTTTTTCTCAATATGAAAAAAACACATCTTCAAAAGCATCAAAGTATGATCTTGGTAAGATGTGGACTTTTGATTATCCTCCGGTTGATTATTTTTACCAGACTTACAATTTTAAACCAAGTAAAGAATGGTTAGATCATGTTAGAATGTCTGCATTAAGGTTTGCAACCTACTGCTCTGCTTCCTTTGTCTCTGCTGATGGACTTGTTATGACAAATCACCATTGTGGTAGAGATGCAGTAAGTGAAGTAGAAAAAGAGGGAGAAGATCTACATCGTGATGGCTTTATTGCTTTTAAACTTGAAGATGAGCGAAAGGTTGAAAATTTATTTGTTGAGCAATTAATTAACATAATGGATGTTACTGGAGATATTCGTTCTGCAATGTCTGCTGGTACAACGGAAGAAGAAAAGATAAGTTTACGTGATAAACGTATTAAAGAACTTGAAGAACAATATACTGATAAACAGAATAAAATACGTGCACAGGTTGTAACTTTGTTCAACGGCGGTTTATATTCTTTATATATTTATAAAAGATATGATGATGTAAGGTTAGTGTTTGCTCCAGAAGATCAAGCAGGATTTTTCGGGGGTGATTATGATAACTTTACTTATCCACGTTACAACCTTGACTGTACATTCTTTAGAGTTTATGAAAATGGAAAGCCTTTAAAAACTGAACATTATTTCAAGTGGAGTCCAAAAGGTGCTGATGTTGATGAACCTATATTTGTTGTAGGTAATCCGGGTAGAACAAGTAGACTTTTAACTGTATCTCAGCTTGAATTTAATCGTGATTTCGCATATCCTGACAGAATGTTTTATATAGATTTTATGGTTGATTATATGACCCAAACTATTAAGCAACATCCTGAAAAAGCTAAAGAGCTGAATAATAGATTATTCTCTTTTACAAATTCACAAAAAGTTTACAAAGGCATTCTAAAAGGGCTTAATGATCCAAAACTTATTGACAGAAAAAGAGATTTTGAAAATCAATTTAAGGATGCTGTTTTGAGTAACCCTTCACTCAAAGAATTATACGGCAATGTATGGGATAAGATAGAAGAAATTAATAAAGAGCTTGAAAAAATTTACCCGGAATTTAGTTCTTATTCTTTGATGGGAACTGCTGTTTCAAAATATATGGTACTTGCAGAGAAAGTAGTTTCTTATGCAAGAAAAGGTGAAGTAGTTCCTGATACCGCAATATCGAATTTTTATGGGAAGATTAATACTGAATACGATGCTAAATTACTTGAATATCAAATTCTCTCTATGACAAAGAAGTTAGGTTCAAATAATGAAAACCTGCGTATTCTTACAAATGGTTATGCTGGAGAAGATGCTGTCAAATATGCAATTGAAAATTCTGCTGTTAAATCTTTAGAAACATCTCTTGAACTTTCAAAGAAAACACCTGAAGAAATATTAAATATGAATGATCCGATTATAAAATTTGTGAATGTTACAAGAGATAGATACAATGAATTGTTTACTCAGTTTTCAATATTAAGAAAAAAAGAATCATATAATAGAGATCTGTTAGGACAGGCACTATATGAAGTTTATGGTACTTCTATTCCCCCTGATGCAACTTTTACATTGAGAATTTCCGATGGTGTTATTAAATCATATCCATACAATGGTACGATTGCTCCTCCAAAGACAACTTTTTACGGAATGTATGACAGATATTATTCATTTAATAAGGAATATCCTTTTAATCTTCCACAAAGGTGGATAAATCCTCCAAAGGAGTTTAATCTGAGTGCTCCATTTAATTTTATTTCAACAAATGATATTATTGGAGGGAATTCTGGAAGTCCGGTAATTAATACAAAAGGAGAAATAATAGGACTTGCATTTGATGGGAATATTGAAAGTTTAGTAGATGAATTTATTTACCTTGATGATGTTCCGCATACTGTATCTGTTGATTCTGAAGGAATGATTGAAGCTCTGAAAAATATGTATAAGATAGAACGATTGGTAAAAGAGTTGCGTGCAGGGCACATAGAGTAAAATGAAATTTATTTAAGAAAATCCCTCATTTTTATGAGGGATTTTTTTTATACTTAAATATGTTTGACATTTGAAAAAAGTTTTTGAGTTATGAAATCTATTTTAGAATTCTTAAGTGAGAAAATTCTTGTTTTCGATGGTGCAACAGGTACAACATTACAGTCTTATGGACTAACGGAAGATGATTTTGGTGGAAAAGAGTTTGAAGGTTGTAATGAATATCTGTGTAAAAGTAAACCTGAAGTTGTAAAAAAACTTCATAGGGGTTTTCTTGAAGCTGGAGCTGATGTAATAGAAACAAATTCTTTTGGTTCAACATCTATTGTGCTGTCTGAGTATGGAATTGCAGAGATGGATTATGAGTTATCAAAACTTGCTGCTTTTTATGCAAAGGAATGTGCTCTTGAATATTCAACAATTCAAAAACCAAGATTTGTTGCCGGTTCAGTAGGACCAACAACCAAATTGCCATCACTTGGTCATATAAAATTTGATGAAATGGCTGAGGCTTATTATAGACAGATGAGCGGTTTATATGATGGAGGTGTAGATTTATTTTGTATTGAAACCTGCCAGGACCCTTTACAAATAAAAGCTGCCCTCTTTGCTGCCTATCAATTATTTGAGGAAAAAAGAAACCGACTACCTATTATTGTAAGCGTAACAATTGAAACAATGGGAACTATGTTAATGGGAACAGAAATCGGCGCTGTTTTAACAACAGTGGAACCATATAGTATTGTTGATATTTTTGGGATGAATTGTGCAACAGGACCAAAAGAGATGGAAGATAATGTTAGATTTCTTTCTCACAATTCTCCAAAACCAATCTTTGTTATGCCAAATGCGGGAATTCCAGAAAATATTGGAGGAAAAGCGTGCTATCATTTAACTCCGAATGAACTTGAATATTGGATGGAATTATTTGTTAAGGAATTTGGAGTAAATATTATTGGTGGTTGTTGTGGTACAAGAGCTGAACATATTCAAAGACTCGCAAGTATAGCCGAGAAGTATACTCCATTTGAAAGAAAGTTTGAATTTACACCTTCTGTTTCTTCTATTTATATTTCAACACCAATGTCAATTGAACCACCACCAATATTGATTGGAGAACGTTGTAATGCAAATGGATCGAAACAGTTTCGTAAATTGTTAGAAACGGAGAATTACGATGGAATGGTTAATATGGCTAAAGAGCAAATAAAAGAAGGAGCACATATTCTTGATGTATGTGTAGCATTTGTTGGAAGAGATGAAAGAAGAGATATGGAGGAAGTTATTAAACGTTTTAATACTGCAGTTACAATTCCTTTAATGATAGATTCAACTGAACCGGGAGTTATTGAAACAGCCCTTAAATTTTATGGTGGAAGGGCAATAATAAATTCAATAAATTTTGAAGAGGGTACAGCAAAAGCAGATAAAATCCTTAGGCTTGCAAAGAGATTTGGTGCTGCTGTAGTTTGTCTTTCTATTGATGAAGAAGGTCAGGCATACGAAACAGAAAAAAAGGTTCAAATAGCAAAAAGAATTAGAGACTATGCAGTTAATAAGTTTGGATTAAGAGAAGAAGATTTGATATTCGATACCCTTACTTTTCCGCTTGGCTCAGGACAGGAAGAACTTAGAAAGAGTGCTATTAATACTTTAAATGCGATAAGGGAGATAAAAAAACTAATACCTAAAAGTAAAACAATTCTTGGAATTAGTAACTGTTCTTTTGGCCTTGCTTCCCACATTAGACACGTTTTAAATTCTGTTTTTCTTCATTATGCAATTGAAGCTGGTCTGGATATGTGTATTGTTCATGCAGCAAAAATTATGCCATTATATAAAATTGATGAGAAAGGTCGAGAGTTATGTAGGCAATTGATTTTTGATGAGCGTAGATTTGAAGAAGTTGAAGAATAATATAAAAAATTGTTGGGAATTAATAGTGACCAAATAAGTAGCGTATATATTAGATGTGTGAAAAATTTTTTTATTACATTTACTAAGGCTTTTTTACTTTTTTTTTAAGGTGTTTTTGGTATATTATTATAAATAGTCAAATGAAAAAACTAACACTTCTTATTGCCCTTACATTATTGTTTGAAGGTAAAGTACACTCCCAGATGTTTAATGATTTTGCAATTTTTGGAGGACCTATGGTAGGATGGCATATTCCATCTGTTGATGATTTAAATCGTGAGTTAAGTAAACTTTCTATTGAAGAATTCTCAAATTCTGGATACCTAACTTTTGGGGGTGGTGGTTATGTTGATCTTCCCGTAGTTAAAGGATTAAGAATTGGAGTTTTTGCAACAGGGTTTAGTGATGAAAGAAATTCTCCAGTTCTTTTAGATAAAACAATTAATTCTGCAGTCTTTGGGTTTTCATATACATCACTTTCAGTTGAATATACGAAAAGGTTCTTTAAAAATTTTGAATTTTCGCTCGGAGGTACTTTTGGGTTAGGTAAAACAAAGCTGACTATTTCCCGTGCACCTTCAAAACTGATTTCCTGGAATGGCTTTTCAGATTCAACTGATGTGTTTATCGGGGAAAATAGATATACTGCAAAGAGTTTTACAATTGGACCTGAATTTGGGTTGGGATTCTATCCGACTGATTATTTACTTATAAGGCTTACAGCTGGATATGTTTTGACCTTACAGGGGGAATGGAAACTTAATGATGCAATTACTGTTAATGGTGTTCCTTCCGGAATAAAAGGACAAGGGTTTACTTTGGGATTGAGTATAAACGGAGGATTATTTTTCAATAAGAAATAATTTGAAATTTAAATGAAGAATATACTTGTAACAGGAGGTGCGGGTTTTATTGGAAGTAATTTTATTAGGTATGTTCTTTCAAAATACGACTACTTTATAGTCAATTTCGACAAGCTTACTTATGCCGGTAATCTTGAAAACCTTAAAGAAGTTGAAAATCACAAAAATTATATATTTGTAAAGGGTGATATATGTGATTATCAAAAGGTTGAAGATACAATCAAATATTATAACATAGACACTATTGTAAATTTTGCAGCAGAATCACACGTTGATAGAAGTATTTTAGGTTCAAGAGAATTTGTTTTAACGAATGTACTTGGTACTCAGGTTCTTCTGGATGCTGCGAGAAAAACAAGTATAGATAAATTTCTTCAAGTATCAACTGATGAAGTATACGGCTCTCTCCCTGAAGATAATAAAGATATAAAATTTACAGAATCAACACCTATTTCACCAAACAGTCCTTATTCGGCAACAAAGGCAGCTGCTGATCTTTTGTGCCGTGCTTATTTTCACACCTATAAATTTCCTGTCTTAATTACACGCTGCTCTAATAACTATGGACCTTACCAATTTCCTGAAAAATTAATACCACTAATGATTGCGAAAGCTGTAAATGGTGAAAAATTACCTGTATATGGTGATGGAAAAAATATACGTGATTGGTTATATGTTGAGGATCACTGTAGTGCGATTTGTGATGTTTTACATAAAGGTGTGTATGGTGAAGTTTATAATATTGGTGGTAACAACGAGAAACGTAACATTGATATAGTTAAATTAATTTTAAAACTTCTCGGTAAATCAGAAGAGCAGATCCAATTTGTAAAAGATCGTCCAGGTCATGACAGAAGGTATGCAATAGATTCTACAAAAATTCAAAAAGAAATTGGATGGACTCCTAAATATAAGTTTGAAGATGCAATTGAATTAACTGTAAAGTGGTATCTTGAAAATCAGGACTGGTGGCGTAAGGTTATGAGTGGCGAATACTTAAAGTATTATGAACTCAATTATTCAAATAAAGTTAAATAACCTATTATTCATTTAAATCATTTAAAAAACTAACCGAAAGGAGAAAAAAATGAAACCTGTAAAATGGTTTGTACCACTTTTTGTTCTTTTTTTATCTGTTTTAATAAGCGGATGTATTAATTACGAACAAAAAACTGTTTTGAATTCTGATGGTTCAGGAACGATGAAAATTCATTATTGGGCAAAGAGTAATAACATTATGGGAGATGAAATAAGTGGATTTGGATTTACTGAAGACAAAGCCCGTGAAAAATTTTCCTCTTCCAATACACAAGTTAGTGATGTTAAAATAGAAGAGAAAAAAGAAGACTCAACAAAGCATGTTTATCTGGATTTAAAATTTAAAGACATCAACAAACTTACAGATGCTAAAGGTTTTTCAAAGATTAAAGCTTCTTGGCAAAAAGGAAAAGAAGGAATGGAATTTGTATATACATTATTAAAAGATACTGCAAACTCAGGTTTTGGAATGAAAGATTATAAACTAATATATGAGTTTGAGTTTCCAAATGAGATACTTTCAAGCAATGGAAAAATTGAAGGCAAAAAAGTTACATGGAACAAGACACTTGCAGATTTGAATCAAGATGTTGAACTTAAAGCAGTTGTTAAGTCTGAAAAGAAATGCGGTATTTTTGGTATTGAGTTACCAATAATAATTCTTGCAGGTTTGATTATTAGATATCGTTTACGTTACAGAAAGTAGTTTGGGATTTGAATTAATTTATTTTATGAGGAGGTGAATGCTTTTTTTACCTCCTCTTTTTAATTATAATATTCACTTACATCCATTTTTTTATATAAAGTAGTTAATTAACTAATTATTCTAAAGTGATGAAGGGACGGTTACTTTTAAATAATAGAAAAAATTGTATTGAAAGGTAATCTCTGTAAGAAAAATAATTCATAAAGTAGGATAAAATAATATACTTAATTAATGTAAGATTTTGAATGAAGTAATGGCTTACCTCTTATATCTTATTAGTTAAAGAGGTAAGCCGCGAACTATTATTTTAATAACACCATTCGTTTAGTATAGGTGAAGTTATTGGTCTCAAGGCGGTAAAAGTAAGTTCCAGAAGGTAGATTATATCCATCAAATAAGTATTGATAATAACCAGCTTTTTGTTGAGCGTTAGCGAGTGTGCAAATTTCTCTACCAACAATGTTATAAACTTTAAGTTTTACATACGCGTCTTTTGGAAGTGAGTAACAAATTTTTGTTGTAGTATTAAATGGATTAGGATAGTTCTGTTCAAGTGAAAATGTCTTAGGGGTTTCTGCAACATTCCCTTTAATTATTGTTGAATAAATACTCTTATACAAACCTCCTGCAAGTGAACCTACAAAGCCAAAATTCGTAGAATCAAAAGCTATTGCATCAATGTATTTGTTATATATACCATCACTTAACTGTATCCAATTATTGCCATTATTAGTTGATGCCCAAACACCAAGATCAACAATCTGACCACCAACAACACCGGCAAAGACGTAGCCATTTTTGTTAAAAGCAACTTTCCACACTTGAAGAAAAGAGTGTGGGGGTGTTAATACTTGTTCCCAATTTTCACCATTGTTACTGGATCTGAAAACACCCTGTCCATTTGTGCCGGCAAAAATATGTCCAACAGGAGTAATCTCAAGTGACATTATTTGTGTAGCAGATAAGCCTGAGTTAACTTCAGTCCAATTTGCCCCGTTATCTTTTGAACGAAAGACCCCGTTTCCATAGGTACCTGCAAAAACATAATTATTGTTTGGATTTACTGCAATAGAATAAACCTGATTATTTGTTATTCCATTATTAGCTCTAAGCCAACTATTACCAAGATTTGTTGATTTATATACATTATCATTGGAAGCAACATAAATATCTCCGTTATTACTGAAAGCAAAATCTAATACATTATTGTATTGGTAAGTCCAACCACTCATTGAAACATTCCAACTTAATCCATTGTTAGTAGAACGAAAAACTCCGCTCAAAGGTGCTCCTGACATTGGAAAACTACCAGCAAATAGGTAACCATTGGGGTGTATTCTAATAACATTAATAAATCGGTTTGTAATTCCGGAATCTACTTCAATAAATGTCAAACCCTGATTTGTAGTTTTGTAAATACCACCTGTAATTGCTATAAAAATATCGTTCTGAGTATTAACTGCAATTGACTTTATCATTGCTGCATTAATACCATAGGCTGAATTGAACCACAGGTCTCCTCCATTTGTAGATTTTAATACCCCAAGTGCATAAGTACCAGCAAATATTTTTGAAGATGATATAAAAGCAAATTTACCACAACCTGTGTATGGTGCTCCAAAGCCATTATTAATTGCAATCCAGTTAACTCCATAATTTGTAGTCTTAAAAATTCCGTTATTTGTTCCAGCAAGTAGTATGTTATCATAATTCCCAAATCCATTTACATACATATTTCCTAAACCAGAGTTTACAGGAAACCAACTATCTCCATTATTTGTTGATAAATAAATTCCCTGAGAAGAAACTCCTGCAAATATATAATTATTAGTTGTAGCTATTAAAGACCCGATAGAAGAACTGCTTGGTAACCCATTGCTTGAAAGAGTCCAATTCTGTCCTCCATTTGTAGAACGATAAATTCCATCTGGATATGTACTAACGTACATAAATGTATTAGGTGCAATACAGAGATTCCGATATGTTTTATTTGGTAAACCTGAACCGCTGTAGGTCCAGGTGTTGCCATTATCAGATGATAGCCACACGCTACTGGCAACACATGCAAATAATCTATTGTTTGCATCTACAACTAAAGAGTATACTTCGTTATTTATAAAATAAATATTTTCCCATTGGAGTCCTCCATTAGAGGATCTAAATATACCACTACTGGTTCCAGCAAAAAGAAAATTGTTAGAATCAAGGGCAAGACAATAAACAGATGGACTTGTTAAATTTGTATTCATTGGTTGCCAGCTATTTCCTTCATTGCTTGACTTATAAACTCCTGTTCCACCAGTTCCAACAAACCAATTACCAAGAGAATCTTTTACAAAATCGTATATCTTTCCTCCTGAAGGACCTAAAGTTGGTACCCAATAATTATTCTGAGATTGAATATTGGTATAGACAAAAAATGTAAGTAAAAAAACAGCTGAGAAGAGTAAGTTTCTTTTCATTGTTTGTTCCTCCATTTTTAAAATTTAAAAAAGTATAATAAATTAACTTTTAGCTAACTATACTTTTGTAAATAAATTTAAAAATTCTATACTTTAATTCTAATGTAATTTGAAAAACGTATTTTTTCAAGGTCTAATACTTTATCAGATAATTCAACCTTTGAATTTCATCCAGTTTATTTAAAGCGGATTTGTTGATGTTTAAGTCTGTTAATTTTACAAATAAAAATATAAGATTTCATTTTAATAATTCCCCTTTTGCAGTTCTTTTAAGTAATATAATACATTTAAATTTTGGATATTTCATATTTTGTTTTGTTGACCTAACTTTAACTATGAATAATAGTATTTGTTTACAGTTTGATTATTAAAAGTTTTCAATACCAAGTTAATGGTTTGAAAATAAGAAAGTTATCTTATAAATTTACTGTTCATTAAAAGAAATGCTATGTCAATCAGAGTAGAAAACTTAACTAAGTATTACGGTGAACAACTTGCCCTTGATAACATTTCATTTGAGATTAAGAAGGGGGAAATTGTAGGTTTTCTTGGACCCAATGGGGCAGGGAAAACAACTACACTTAAACTAATCACTACTTTTTTAACACCGACCAAAGGAAAAATATATGTTGACGGTGTTGATGCAGAACAGGATTCTCTTGGTGTTCGTAAAAAGATTGGGTATTTACCAGAACTAAATCCCTTATATGGGGATATGAATGTAATTGATTACCTTGAATATTCTGCTTATTTACAATCTGTTCCTAAGGATAAGATTTCTGATTCAATCAAAAGGATGGTGAAAGTCTGTGGGCTTGAAGAAGTAAGGCATAAAGATATAGGAGAACTTTCTAAAGGATATAAACAACGTGTAGGTTTAGCTCAAGCAATGATTCATAACCCTGACGTTCTCCTGCTGGATGAACCGACCTCAGGCTTAGATCCCAATCAGATCCTTGAAATTAGAAAACTTATAAAGGACCTTGGTAAAGAAAAAACTTTAATGCTTAGTACACACATACTGCAAGAGGTTGAAGCAACATGTGATAGGATAATAATCATAAACAAAGGTAGAATTGTTGCTGATGGTTCAACTGATGACCTGCAGAAAAAATTTCGTGGTCAACTTGGTATACATTTGATAGTTAAAAAAGATCCAAGATTTGGGAAAGAAAAAATTATTTCTCTTTTAGAATCTGTTAAGAATGTTGAAAAATTAAAGCTTATAAGAGATGAAGATAGTGCCTGGGTATTTGATATAACAGCCAATAAAGGAATTGATGTAAGAGAAGAAATCTTTCGCACAATTGTAGCAAATAATCTTATTCTTCTTGAACTTCATCAGGAAGAAACATCTCTTGAAGATATATTCAGACAATTAACCTTAAAATCAGGGAAAAATTAAATCACATAAATATATGAATTGGTCAAACGTTTTAACAATTTTTAAACGTGAATTTAAGTACAATATTTATTCTTCAGTAGCTTATATTATTAATATTGTTTTCTTAATTATTACTGCCTGGAGTTTTACAAATTTACTTTTTCTTTTCAATATTGTTTCTATAAGGTCAATATTTGAGACAAGTATTCCCCAGTTAATATATCCTCCAATACCTTTACTCCTTACTATATTTATTCCTGCAATTACAATGAGAACTTTTTCTGAAGAAATGAGATCTGGTTCTATAGAGCTTTTATTAACTAAACCCGTTACAGATACTGAAATTATAATCGGGAAGTTTCTATCAGCTCTTGCAGTAACAATGTTAGCAATTGCTCCAACAATCTTTTATGTTATAGGACTTTTTTTTCTTGGTACACCAGATTTAGGAATTATCATAGCAACTTATATTGGAGTCTTACTCCTGAGTGGTTTGTATGTTGGAATAGGTTTACTTATTTCATCGTTAACTGAACATCAAGTGATTTCATTTATAGTAACCTTTTTAATTTTGTTCTTTTTGTTTTTATTTAATCTTGAATGGTTACTTAGTAAAATGCCTTCTGCCTTGGTTAATATATTTGAATATATTGGACCTAATTATCACTTTTCAAATATGGCACGAGGTGTGATTGATACAAAAAATTTAATTTATTTGTTAAGTGGTATAACTATAACCTTAATGCTAACACGAGTTTCTCTTGAAAGGAGAAAGTGGTAAAATTAAAAATGCGAGAGGAAAAAATGGAAAAGAAAAATATTAAAAAAGATTTTCTAATAAAAATCGGTTTAATTATCGCTATTTTAGTAGTGATAAATATAATATCCAGTCGGGTATTTACAAGAATTGATTTGACAAAAAACCGTTCTTATACACTCTCTCCGATAAGTAAAGAGTTAGTAAGTCAGTTGAATGACAAACTTGTGATTAAGTGTTATTTTAGTGAAAATTTACCACCACCATATAATAGCCTGAGAAAGCAAGTACAGGATATGTTGAATGATTATCGTTCTTATGCACATGGGAATTTAAACTATGAATTTTTCAACCCTACTGCTGGGGATGAAAATGATGAACTTGTAAAAGAAGCTCAAAAGTTTGGTATACAACCTGTACAACTTTCTGTTCAGGAAAGTTATAAATCTGAGGTGAAGATGGTGTTCCTTGGAATGGCATTTCTTTATGGAGGTAAGCAAGAAGTATTACCTTTTGTACAGAGTGTTGATAATCTTGAGTACGATATAACAAGCACGATAAAGAAACTTATTACAGAAAAGAAAAAGAAAATTGGATTTTTAACAGGTCATGATGAATATGACTTTACCAAGTTTAATGAAATGAATAAAATTTTATCACCTCAATATGATCTTGTTAGAGTTGATGTTAGCAGATATAATCCTGTTCCATTAGATATTGATGTTTTAATAGTAATGGCTCCACGAGCACAAGTGCCTGAATCGCATAAATTTATGCTTGATCAGTATATAATGAGAGGTGGAAATATTGCATGGTTAATAAATAAAATTGTTCCAAATTTTCAACAAAAACTGGTAATAGGAGATCAGGTAAATACCAACCTTGATGATTTATTGGCTAATTATGGTATAGTAATAGAGAATAACTGTATTAGAGATTTACAGGCAGCACAAATACAACGACAAACACCATTCGGATTTTACGCTCTATCGGATTATTACTTTTTCCCCAAAATAACCCGAATTAATCGTGATATACCAGCTTTTAAAAATATTCCTTATGTAATACTTACTTTTGTAAGTTCTCTTGATTTAAATGCAGCAGCCAGTAAAGGTATAACAGCTATTCCTTTATTGACAACAAGTGATAAGTCAGGAAAAATTGAAGGTTTCTTCTTCCTTGATCCTCAGCAATTTGATAAGATGACAAAGAAACAGGCAGATACACTTTTTTCATCAAAAGGCTTTGTCGTTGGAGCTATATATACAGGAAAGTTTAATAGTTTTTATGCAGGCAAAGATGTGCCTGCTGATACAACAAAGGATGTACCTCCTTATTCAGGACCAAGACTAGATCAATCAACTAAAGAATCTAAAATGATAGCCATTGGTGATGGTGATTTTATGAATGAAGAACAGAAAGTGGGAATGGAAAATATTGTGTTCTTTACAAATATTGTAGAGTATCTTGCTGATGATGTAGGGCTTTCACAAATTAAAGGTAAACAAGCATCTGAGCCTGCAATTGAATATGTTTCTGATACAGGTAAAAGAATGTTTACTTATATGAGTTATATTGTCCCTGTAGGGATTGTTGTATTATTTGGATTTTATAATTGGCACAAGAGAAAGCAAAAAAGAAAAAGATTACAAAACATTTAATTAAAAAGACGTTGCTATGAAAGACAATAAGAGTTATTATCTCCTCGGTGGGATTTTAGTAGTTTTAATTATTATTGCTTATCTTGTAACTTCTGAAAGAGGTCCAAAGACTTCAACAGAGAAAATTAAAGAAGAGCAGTTTTTTAAGGTTGATTCTGCCTTAGTTGATAAAGTAGACTTTGAAAGAAACGGAGCAAAAATAACACTTGCAAAAGTTGGACCTGTTTGGAGAGAGATTTACCCAAATGATTATATGGCAAATCAGAACTTTATTTCACAGATGCTAAGTCATCTGAAAAATTATAAACTTTCAAATGTTGTTTCTGAAAATCCTGAAATGAAAGATAAGTATGGTTTCAATGATACTAATGTTACTAAGATCACTGTGTATCAAACTGGCAACGTTATTGGCTCTTTTTTGATTGGAAATGCTGCAAGTGGTCCTTCACAAACTTTTTTAAAGAAAATTGATGATAATAAAATTTATCTTGCTGATAATTTTTTAAGAAATTACTTTGTTAAGGAAAGTATGTTTGACTGGAGAGATTTACAGATTGTAGCATTACCTAAAGCGTCAATTAAATCAATAAGATTTATTCACAACGATGAAGATTTTACTGTTACCTTTGATACAACTGGTCAGGCTTTTATTGATAAAGATACAGTTGACAAAGCTCAGGCAGAAGGATTACTTAATCTATTAAATAACTATAATACTCAATCTTTTAGAGATACAACTCTTGGTAACGATTTAAAACCAAATTATAAAGTAATAGTAAATGCCGACAAAGTTTGGGAATTTGAGTTTTTTAAAGTTGGCACAGAAGAAAATAATCCAAAATATTTACTTAGAGTCTCAGGATTAAAACAAATTTTTGAAGTTGATGAGAATTTTGTAAAGATGCTGTATAAATCTAAAAAGGAATTACTTCCAAAGAAAGAAAAGTAAGGAGTAAATTCCATTTTTAATTTATAAAGTTTATATTATCTTATTTATATAAGAAAAAAATGCTATCTCTATTAATTTTAATAGTTGTTAGTTATCTTGTTGGAGCAATTCCTTTTGCTTATATAGTCGGTAAAATATTTAAGGGTATTGATTTAAGAACAAAAGGAAGTGGTAATCTTGGGTCGACAAATGCTTTCAGGGTTTTAGGTATTCCTTTAGGAATTGCTGTACAAATACTTGATGTGACTAAAGGATTTGTAGCCACTAACTATATTTCACATTTGATGTTTGAATCTTTGCCATTTCATAATTATACACCTTTTGAAGACTTTACTCTAATAAAAATAATAGCTGGTCTCGCATGTGTTGTTGGACACACTTACAGTATTTTTGTTAGTTTCAAAGGAGGTAAGGGAATTAATCCTGCTGTGGGTATGTTAATTTCTTTAACTCCACTTGATGTTCTAATTACAGCTGGATTTTTTGCAATTGTTTTACTATCATCAGGGTATGTTTCACTTGGTTCAATTATTGCTTCTGTGATTTTTCCAATGACCCTTTTTGTAAGAGAAAATGTTTTTAGTGTTGAAATAGATGGATACCATACCTTGATATATTTCAGCATTGCAATGTCCCTGTTTCTAATCTATAATCACAGATCAAATATCAAGAGACTACTCACAGGTAGGGAACACCGTTTTGAAAGTTTGTGGGTAATTCGAATTCTCGATATAAAAGCTCCCTTTAAGCACAAACAATAACAAATATGAAAATCGCAGTATTAGGTGCTGGTGGTTGGGGTACCACTCTTTCAATTTTACTTTACAGGAATGGGCATTCTGTGACTCTCTGGGAATATAATCCTGAATATGCTGAAACATTACGGGAGTATAGAGAAAACTTTTATTATTTACCTAAAGTTAAAATTCCCTCAAAGATAAAAATAACAAGCGACTTATTAAAAGCTGTAACTAATAAGGAAATATTATTAATTACAACACCAACTCAATATATAAGGAATAATTTAAAACTATTAACAGGCTATTTATTAAAAAGAGAAATTGTTGTTAGTGCATCAAAAGGAATTGAAAATGATTCGTTAAAGTTTGTATCAGAAATAATTAAAGACATTTTTAATTTTTCAGGTAAACCAAGAATAGTAAGTTTGTCTGGACCATCACATGCAGAAGAAGTATCAAGAAGAATTCCAACTGCTGTTGTCAGTGCATCGATAAACAGTGAAGATGCTAAATTAGTACAGAAAGTATTTTCAAATAATTATTTTCGTGTCTACACGAGTTCAGATTTAAAAGGAACAGAGATAGGAGGGGCATTAAAAAATGTTATAGCAATTGCAGCAGGAATATCAGATGGTGCCGGATTTGGTGATAATACAAAAGCAGCAATAATGACACGAGGTATAAATGAAATAATGAGATTGGGAATAAAATTGAAAGCACGGCGGGAAACTTTTTTTGGACTTTCAGGTATAGGTGATTTAATAGTAACCTGTTCATCAAAACATTCAAGGAATAGATATGTTGGTGAGCAGTTAGGAATGGGAAAAAAACTTTCAAGTATATTAGCAGAAATGAAGATGGTAGCTGAAGGTGTAGCAACAACAAAATCAGCAAGAGATCTTGCATCACGAGAAGGAGTGGATATGCCGATAGTTGAACAGGTATATGATATATTGTTTAAAGATAAAAATCCACATTATGCAACAAAAATATTAATGACACGAGAGTTGAAAGATGAATATGAATAGGTTTAGAAAAAAAACAAATTAATACATTGACAAGTTAAAAGAAACTTATTATATTTGTAATTCCTGCATATGAAAATAAAGCAGGAATGTTCTTTATCATAAGATAGAGCCAACAGTAAAGATAATATGATTTTATAAGTGTGCAAAGATGACTTAGTTAAGCGATCGGTAGAAATCAGGATTTTCTACTACGGAGAGTTTGATCCTGGCTCAGGACGAACGCTGGCGGCGTGCCTAATACATGCAAGTCAACTTGCCTCATAGTAGCAATATTATGAGGAGGGTGGCGCACGGGTGAGTAACACGTAGGTAATCTACCTTCAGGACTGGGATAATGTCGAGAAATCGGCACTAATACCAGATGATGCAGCGGCTCCGCATGGAGACAGTTGTTAAAGCTTCGGCGCCTGAAGATGAGCCTGCGGTCCATTAGGTAGTTGGTAGGGTAAAGGCCTACCAAGCCGACGATGGATAGCTGGTCTGAGAGGATGATCAGCCACACTGGAACTGAGACACGGTCCAGACTCCTACGGGAGGCAGCAGTAAGGAATATTGGTCAATGGCCGAAAGGCTGAACCAGCAACGCCGCGTGGAGGATGAAGGGCTTTTGCTTGTAAACTCCTTTCGGAGAGGATAAATACTCTGGTACGCCAGAGTTTGCTATAACTCTCGGAAGAAGCCCCGGCTAACTACGTGCCAGCAGCCGCGGTAATACGTAGGGGGCGAGCGTTGTCCGGATTTACTGGGTGTAAAGGGTGCTCAGGCGGGTCTGTAAGTCAGGGGTGAAATCCCAGAGCTTAACTCTGGAACTGCCTTTGATACTGCAGATCTCGAGTTTGGGAGAGGCGAGTGGAATATCTGGTGTAGCAGTGAAATGCGTAGATATCAGATAGAACACCAATGGCGAAGGCAGCTCGCTGGCCCAATACTGACGCTAAAGCACGAAAGCGTGGGGAGCAAACAGGATTAGATACCCTGGTAGTCCACGCCCTAAACGATGAGTACTAGACGTTGGGCTTTTTAAAGTTCAGTGTCTGAGCTAACGCATTAAGTACTCCACCTGGGAAGTACGATCGCAAGGTTGAAACTCAAAGGAATTGACGGGGGCCCGCACAAGCAGTGGAGCATGTGGTTTAATTCGATGCAACGCGAAGAACCTTACCTAGGCTTGAAAAGCAGACTAAAGCGGATGAAAGTCCGTGTGCCGAAAGGCGAGTCTGTACAGGTGCTGCATGGCTGTCGTCAGCTCGTGCCGTGAGGTGTTGGGTTAAGTCCCGCAACGAGCGCAACCCCTGTTCTTAGTTGCGACCGAGTAATGTCGAGCACTCTAAGAAGACTGCCTACGCAAGTAGTGAGGAAGGTGGGGATGACGTCAAGTCCGCATGGCCCTTACGCCTAGGGCAACACACGTGCTACAATGGCCACTACAAAGGGC
>Ga0272448_1000209_pt1:0-20000 | contig 90360 bp, 74 predicted proteins | sample YNPCB0191_FD_202220 | JGI IMG/M metagenome (GOLD analysis project Ga0272448, IMG submission 202220) | Hot spring sediment microbial communities from Yellowstone National Park, WY, United States - YNP-CB-019-1 | ecosystem: Environmental > Aquatic > Thermal springs > Hot (42-90C) >... | reverse complement strand
GAGCGAGCTGGACAGCAGTAAATAATGGTCTAACGAATACTTTAATAACTGCACTTACTTTTTCTGGAGGTAGCCTATTTGCAGGAACTCAGAACGGTGTATTTCGTACTACAAACAATGGTACAAACTGGACATTCATTGGTTTAACGGGTGCTACATTTTCTGCCTTGCTTGATATTCCAGGGACAGGTCTTTTAGCGGCAAATAATCTTGGTAATGTGTTTCTTTCAACAAATAATGGTTCTAACTGGTCAAATGTAAGTACAGGTCTTCCTAATATGGGTATTTGGTGTCTTGCTTTAATCCCTGGAGCTGATCCTATTGTCTTTGCTGGTAATGATAACTCACAAGTCTATAGACGTTTGTTAACACAGATGCTTTCAGTAAAAGTAATATCATCAATTGTACCTTTGCAATTTAACTTAAGCCAGAACTATCCTAATCCATTTAATCCAAATACAAAAATACAATTTGCTTTGCCAAAAAATGTTTTTTTAAAGTTAACAATTTATGATGTCCTTGGCAGAGAAGTAGAAACAATTGTTAATGAAAATTTAAAAGCTGGAACTTATGAAATAAATTGGGATGCAACAAATTATCCATGTGGAGTTTATTATTATAGATTGCAAACACGTGATTTTGTTGAGACAAAGAAGATGATATTACTTAAATAAAAAATGAGAATATCTTCTTTTATTTAAAAAGGGCAGAGAAACATTCTGCCCATTTAATTTTTTAAAATGATTTAGATATCATTCTTTTTAAATATCAAATATAAGAAATAAAAATATTAGAAAGGAATTTTGTATATCATCTATGTTTTTAGCAATTATTTGAAGAATAGAATCAAAAATGATTTTAGTGTTAAGTGATTTTGTTATTTATTAAAAAAAGAAATTTGTTTATATTTATAAATACTGCGGGAATGGCGGAACTGGTAGACGCACCATCTTGAGGGGGTGGCGCCACGTCGGCGTGTGGGTTCAAGTCCCACTTCCCGCACACTTCAAAAGTCAAACCTATCTATTAAATATATTAAACTTGTAATTGCTGCAGTACCTAATTGTAATTCGCGCCTATTAATATTTTCAAAAATATCATTTGGAGAGTGATGATAATCGAAATACCTTTGTGAATTTGTAATTAACCCAATTTGTGGAACACCATAATTTTTTAAAAAAGAAATATCGACCCCTCCACCTCCTTTCTGTAAAACATAAAGCCCATAAGTTTCAAGTAGTTTTTTCCATCCTTGTAGTACCTGAAATTGTGCATCACTAACATCACAGGAAAATCCAAGAGGTAAAAATCCTCCCTCATCAGATTCAATGGCAACAATGTGTTTTTCATCTTTCTCTTTTATCATTTGAGCATACTTTCTTGCACCACTTTGAGCTATTTCTTCATCCATAAATCCAACAAACCTTATTGTATGTTTTGGTTTATAACTTGAGTTTTTTAAAAGTCTGAGTGTTCCCAAGCCGTGGATTATTCCCGCACCGTCGTCGTTAGCTCCTTCTCCTATGTCCCAAGAATCAAGATGCGCGGAAACTAAAATTATCTCGTCAGGTTTTTCATAACCTCTAATTTCAGCAATAACATTATAAGAGGGGACTCTTTCAACTTCATAACAATCGGTTTTATAAAAAACTGTTATGTTTGAATCTTTCATAAATGTATCATATAGAAAATCCGCATCTAAAGTTGAAATAGCTATTGCAGGCAGATGTGGTAAACTATCTACATAACGCATTATTCCAGTGTGTGGAAAATAATCCTTAGATGTTGAAATAGACCTTATTATAACCCCAATTGCTCCAACTTTTGCCGCTTCAATTGCACCCCATACACGCTGATTTACAGATGATCCATAAGACTGATAAGTATTAATGAATGTCTGTTCGGCTTGTTTGTTAAAGAAAATTATTTTCCCACGATATTTATTAGGATTAGAGTTTTTTATTTCATCGAGAGAATTTATTATAACAATTTTACCTTTTATACCATTATCACCTGTCCCAACAGATGTACCAAGTGCACTGCAATTTAATTCAACTCTTCCAACAGATGTTTCAACATAACAAACTTCTTTATTTCCTCTTATCCATTGTCTTACAAAACATTCCTGTAAATAAACTGTGTCTACAGGAATAGATTTTAAAGTTTTTTCTAACCAGTTAACTGCTTTCAATGAATTTTCTGTACCTGCTAATCTACCCCCTATTGATTTACAGAGATAGTGGAGATCAGTATAATTTAAATAATCTTCAAGTGATTGCTTATAAAAATTTGCTATCATCAAGGAATCTGTGTTTGGTAAAGTAGGCTGGGCTATGGTTAAGGAAACGTTAAAGATTATAAGGAACAAAGAGAGAATATACAACATTATAATATTTATTTTGGTTTTGAAAAATATTAAATTATAATTTAAGATAAGAAAAAAAGAATTTGAAAAAAATTATGTTTTAAAAAGAAAAAATGGTATTTGTAAAATATGTAATAGCAAAATTTAAATTTAAAATAGTACAATAAATAACTTGATTATTTTCAAAAAAAGAGATATTTTTATAGTTTCGAAGTAAAATAAAATTGTTGAGAAATTGGATAAGAAACTTTACGAAACGTACATAGTAATTGATGGTAATCTTGAGGACCCACAAATAGAAGAAGTTATAAATAAATATCTTGGGTTTTTCAAGAAAAATAATGTTGAAATTAGGAACATAGATAGGATGGGTAGAAGGCGACTTGCATATCCCATTAGAAAAAAGCTTAATGGTTACTATATTTGTTTTTTAATTGAGTCAGAACCATCCTTTATAAAAAAACTTGAAAAGACATATCGGATTGACGAGTCATTGTTAAGGTATTTAACTATATATATGGACAAGAAAACACTGGAAGAAAAAGAGTTGTATCTAAAGAAGAAAGCAGAAATGAGTCAGCAAGAAGAGCCTTCTTCTGGCGAAGATGGTGAAACTGAATCTAATGATTCTTCAGAAGAAGAATCTGGAGAGATTAAAGAAGAGATGCAAGAAGTATAATAATAGAAAATTAAACAACAAATTATTTGGAGGAAAGTTATGGCTGAATTCAAGATGCCCGAATTAAATTCTGTAATTATTGCTGGAAATCTAACGAAGGATCCAATTTTCAGGCAAACTACAAATGGGACGCCTGTAGTAAATTTTTCAATTGCCAGCAATCGCAGATTTAGAGACAAAAATGATGAATGGAAAGAAGATGTTTGTTATGTGGGAGTTGTTGCCTGGAATAGACTTGCTGAAAGCTGTAGGGACAAGTTAAAAAAAGGTAATGCTGTACTTGTTGACGGTGAACTGCAAAGCAGGACGTTTAAGACGGAAGATGGTGGTAACAGGACTATTGTGGAGATTAAAGCAAGACGTATTCAGTTTTTGAATAAGAGATCTTCGCAGAACGATGACAAAGATGAGCCTTCGACATACACAGATGACAATTTTGATTCATTGTTATCACCTGAGGATTCTGATTTGATTAACGAGAAGTAGTTTTTTTAAAAATAAAATCGTTAAATCTTTAAGGCAAGTTTGCCTTTAAGATTATTTTGTATAAGAGTTATGAAAATTATATTAAAGACAGATTACGAGAATTTGGGTTCAGCTGGCGACATCAAGGAAGTCAAAGATGGATATGCCAGGAACTTTTTAATACCTAAAGGTATAGCAGTTGTTGCTACACCTTCTAATATTAAGGCATACGAGGAAATTAAAAGGCAAAAGCGACGCAAAATTGAAAAAGAAACACGACAGGCTGAAGAACTTGCTAAACAATTAGAATCATTATCACTTGTCATAAAAATGAAAGCTGCTGATGAATCAAAATTGTTTGGTTCGGTTACTTCTATGATGATTTATGAACTTTTAAAAGAGAAAGGATTTGAGACTATTGAAAGGAAAAAGATACTACTTGCTGAACCAATAAAAACACTTGGAGAGCATACAGTACCTATTAGACTTTTTGGAGGTATTGTTGCCAATCTTAAAGTTGTTGTTGAAAAAGAAGAAATTAAAGAGTAACGTTATTTTCTTGAATTTATAGAAAATTCTAATATTTGTTTTAGTTTTAAAAATCCTTACCATAACATTATGGTAAGGATTTTTTCTTTAGGTAGCTAATAAAATTAATGGGTGCAATTATTCAAAAAGTTCTTTTAAAATACCAATTAATAAATTTAAATTAAGCATTTAATGTAAGTTAATTTTATTGATGTTTAATTTTTAAAAAGTATGTATGTTCCCATTTACCTTGAACTTGGTAAACTATATTGGTAATTTAGTTAAAAACATAAGTAAATATAAACATAAAATATATGGCTGAAGATTCAATTAAGGCAGAAGATTTGAAAGAAGGTACAAAAAAGAGTAATGGAGATGTAACTATACGCGAAGTTGACGATGTGACAATTCGTTTTGCTGGAGATTCCGGAGATGGAATGCAGTTAACAGGGTCTCAGTTTTCAGATACAGTTGCGATAGAAGGTTTTGATCTTGGTACATTACCTGATTATCCTGCAGATATACGTGCTCCTGCCGGAAGCTTATATGGAGTTAGTGGTTTTACCATACACTTTTCAAGTCATGATGTACATACTCCGGGTGATAAAGTTGATGTACTCGTAGCATTAAATCCTGCTGCTTTAAAAGTAAATCTAAAGGATTTAAAGAAAAATGGTACGATTATAGTTAATACAGATTCTTTTGATAAAAGGAATCTTGAGCTTGCAGGCTTTGAAAGTAATCCGCTTGAAGATGGTTCTCTTGATCGCTATCAGGTGTATGAAGTTCCTATGACTAAATCAACTCTTGAGGTTCTGAAGGATATGAATCTTTCTCCTAAAACTGCAGCAAAATGTAAAAACTTTTTCGCACTTGGGTTGGTATATTGGTTATATAACCGCCAGTATGATTATACTTTAAACTGGATTGAAGAGAAATTTGCAAAGAGTCCAGAGCTTATTGAAGCAAATACAAGAGCATTAAAAGCAGGATACAATTACGGTGAGATGACAGAGATTTTCACTGCAAGATATGAAGTTAAAAAGGCAAAGCTTCCGAAAGGAATTTATAGAAATATTAGCGGTAATGAAGCAGTTGCACTTGCTCTTGTTGCTTCAGCAGCTAAAGCTGGTATTCCTCTTTTTCTCGGAAGTTATCCTATAACTCCTGCATCAGAAATTTTACATAATTTGTCTAAATACAGACGTTATGGTGTAAAAACTTTTCAGGCGGAAGATGAAATTGCTGGTATTACTACTGCAATTGGAGCAGCTTTTTCAGGTTCTCTTGCTGCTACAAGTACAAGTGGTCCTGGTATGGCATTGAAAACTGAAGCTATAGGATTAGCAGTGATGGCTGAACTTCCACTTGTTATTATCGATGTTCAACGGGGTGGTCCTTCAACAGGGTTACCTACTAAAACTGAACAAGCAGATTTATTTCAGGCATTATACGGTAGAAACGGTGAATGTCCAGTACCTGTTTTAGCTGCATCTTCACCAGCAGACTGTTTTTCTATGACAGTAGAAGCAGCTAGAATTGCTTTGAAATATATGACACCTGTAATATTGTTAACTGATGGTTATATAGCACAGGGTGCAGAACCCTGGAAAGTTATGAAGTTGAGTGAACTTCCAAATATGAAAGTTACATTTAGGACAAATCCTGAAGGTTTCTATCCATATTTGAGAAATGAATTTCTCGCACGTCCATGGGTAAAACCAGGTACAAAAGGACTTGAGCATAGAATAGGTGGACTTGAAAAACAGCATATAACAGGAAATGTAAGTTATGATCCTGACAATCATGAGTATATGGTAAAAATCAGAGCAAAGAAAGTTAAAGGTATAGTTAATGATATTCCAAAATTAGAAGTTATTGGAGAACCTTCTGGTGATTTGCTGGTACTTGGTTGGGGAAGTACAGGAGGTTCTATAGCAACAGCAGTTGAAAATCAAAGAGCTAAGGGAAGAAAAGTATCATATGCTATTCTGAAATATCTTAATCCAATGCCAAAGAACACAGAAAAGGTTTTAAAACAATTTAAAAATATCCTTCTACCGGAAGTTAACCTTGGTCAACTTGCAACTATTATTCGTGGCTCATTTTTGATTGATGTAATACAATATAATAGAGTACGCGGTTTACCAATTAGGGCATTTGAGATAGAAGAGAAAATTGAAGAAATTTTAAAAATTTAATTAAAGTAAAGATGCAAACACCAATAGAAGAAAAAACCACACAACCTAAATATACTCCAAAAGATTTTGCTTCTTCAAATGAAGTAAGATGGTGTCCGGGATGTGGTGACTATTCAATACTTGCTCAAGTTCAGAGATCTTTTGCTCAGATTTTAGGTATAGAAAAGGAAAAAATTGTTTTTATTTCAGGTATAGGATGTTCAAGTAGATTCCCTTATTATATGAATACCTATGGTTTTCACACCATACATGGAAGGGCAACAGCAATTGCTTCAGGAGTTAAAGTTGCAAATCCGGATCTTTCAGTTTGGGTAGCTACAGGTGATGGAGATTTGCTTAGTATAGGTGGTAACCATTTCATTCATTTATTGAGACGAAATATAGATGTTAATGTTCTTTTGTTTAATAATAGAATTTATGGGTTAACAAAGGGACAGGCTTCTCCAACATCAGTTCACGGGCAGATTACTAAGTCGAGTCCATATGGTAATGTTGAATATCCAGTTAATCCAGTTTCACTGGCTCTTGGAATGGATGGTACTTTTATTGCTCGAACAATGGACAAAGAACAAAAACATATGCAGGAAATTATAATTGAATGTTATAAGCATACGGGGACCTCATTTCTTGAAATATTACAAAATTGTGTGATTTTTAATGATGGTGCTTATGATTATTATACTGATAAAGAAAATAAGGAAGACAGAGTAATTTATATAGAAAATAAAAAGCCTCTGATTTTCGGAAAGAAAAAAGATAAAGGAATAAAACTTGATGGATGGAAACCTATTGTAATTGATATTACAAAGGGCGACAATAGTATTAATGATGTACTTGTTTATGATGAAACATCTAAAGAACTTGCATTTATTCTGAGTTCATTTACTGATAATCCTGAATTACCTTTACCACTTGGAATATTCTTAAGGAGACAGAGAAGCCGATATGAAGTTGAATTGGAAAACCAGATAGCTTATGCTAAACAAAAGGAAGGTGAACCAAATGTTGATGAATTATTAAAAGGTAATTCTTTCTGGGAAATCGATTAAACAAAAAGATAAAAAGTAACATTGAAAGAAATAAGAAGGGAGCTTTAAAAAACTCCCTTCTGTATTTTATAATTAAAAATCAAGACCGAGAGATATATAATACTTAGGTTTGGAGAATTTGTTCATATTAAAATTCCATGCTACATCAAATTTTAATGGGAATCCAAAAATAACTGCACGTGTTCCAAAACCAGTTCCTAACAGCAAATCTCTTGTAGTTAATCTATCAGAGGAGTCTTTATCAAAAAATCTCAGTTGTTTTGTATCAGACCAGGCAGTCCCAGCATCAATAAATAAATTACCCTGAATGTTTTGAAAACCTATTGGCAATAATCCCATAATCAAATATTTAAAAAGAGGAAATCTCAATTCCAGATTAAGTAATGCATATTTTGATCCAGACATTCTATCGTAATTGAAACCACGCAGTGGCAATCCAGGCATTGAAAAAGCATATTCCTGAACACTTCTTCCAAGTGGAAGATTGTTGTTTTCAAATTCCCTATTGATCCAGTTATCAACACCACCAATAAAAAACCTTTGAGGGTTAGAACCTACACTAAATCCGCCAGCAAATCTCATAGCAAAGCTATAATCATCACCAAGTTTTATATAATGACGAAAATCACCAAGTAGTGAACTAAATTCTAATCCGTCTGAGGAAAGTTTAGGAGAAGATAAAGCAGTAATATTATATCTTGTACCTCTACTTGGAGCAAGAAAACCCCAAAGCGTATTGTCAAAAACAAAACTTAAAGATGGAACCAGAAGCAGTTTCTCTTCAGATGGTTCATTAGGGAAATCAAGATTTTCACGAGTAATGTTCATTAAGGAAATTGAACCATCAATTCTTCTAAATTTGTTAAATGGATAAGCAAAGCTAATGTTCCCTCCATAATTTCTAAATCTGAAAAGATTATCACCCAGTCCTTCATCGTAAAATATAAATCTTGCAGTATGGTAAAGAGTAAAACCTAAATCAAGTCTTTTAGGTAAATAATAATAACTTACAGCATAATCGCTATTCTTAAGATCAATTACCATTGAAGTTAGTATATCTATTCTATGGTTACCCATCAGATCACTCAAAGAAATTTGTGCTACTCCCTGTACACCATAAAAACTTGAATATGCAGCATTTCCGTAAACTATATCAGGAGAAAATTTTATTTTGTAATCCTTGATTTTATAACTTCCATCAGGGTTAAGATTACCTTCAAGGTTGAAGAGTGAATTGTTTGCGTTAATAGTATCACTAACTTTTTTGTATGTACTATCATAAGATACCCTATTGAATTTTAACACAACATCACTACCATATACTTTCAAAGTATCTTTTTTCAACAAATTTTTCTTTTCCTCCAATTGAACATTAGTTGTATCATTAGTTAAAGCAGAATCGTTAAGAACGTTATTATTTTTCTTTAAACTATCGATTGAATAGAGTGAAGCCTGCAATTTTTTTACAAAGTTAGTTGGTTCTAATGTTGAAACTTTTAAATCTATCTCAAGAGGATTATCCATTGAGAATATATCATACCCTCCTTTATTAAGTGAGACAAAAAGAAGTTTTTTGCCATCAGCTGATAAAGAAATCTGGTCAATGGGGTTAAGTGAGTTTGTAATAGGTCTTTCGTTAATTAAATTTCCACTCGAATCAATATCCATCATATAAACATTACTGATTCCATTTTTGTCTGAAACATAAAGCGCTTTTTTATAATCGCCAGTAAATTGAATATATGTATTAGTAAAACCTTTCGTGTTAGTAATTTTTGTAATATTACCTGTGGATATATCTATTTTGTAAATGTTTTTTCCAGATGCATTATATTGTGACATCTTAAAATCTTGAGGCAACATATTTTTATTCAGATAATCACCTCTGTCAGATGAAAAAAAGATAAATTTACCGTCTGGACTCCAAACTGGATGAGAATCAGAGAAAACATCATCAGTTATTTTTTGAAGTTTTTTTGTTTTTAAATTATAAGTGTAAATATCTGACTGTCCTTTATCAACTCCTGCAAATGCAAGGTATTCATTTGTAGGTGACCAGGTTACATAAGAGATTACATTTATTGGAGGGGAAATCTTTTGTTCTTTTCCACTTGAAACATCAATAATAAAAATAGCATCTTTTTCCCCTGCTTTTACACTAATTGCAATTTTTCTACTATCAGGTGACCAGGTTAAACCCGGAGTTAAAACTTGAAGTTCTTCAAAATTACTTGTAGTATTACCACTTATTAACTTATCAAGAATTTCCCCTGTATTGGCATCAGCTAAAAATACATCAAAAAAATCATCTCTATTTGATATAAAAACAAACTGTTGTCCATTGGGGGAAATTTTTGGAGAAATATTATAAAAGCCACCTTCTTTAGTATGATCAGTAAGATTTTTAGAAAAGTCTGTTACATCTTTACGCCCTACAGATTCACTCCAATATTTTTGATTTACGTATTTATGCCACTTTTCAGAAAGTTTATCTATTTCAATTTTAAAAGTTTCTTTGAATCCCTCTTCAACATTTCCAAGACTTTTTATATTGTTCATTAGTTTCCCAATTTTGTCCTCGCCATAAGTATCTATAAGGAATGCAAAAAAACTTTGTCCACCACGATATGCCATATAGCCATCACAATATTCAATTGGTGGTAGGTAATTATTAATAACAGCGTCTCGAATGTACATATCAGTACCTATGTCCAGACCATTTAGGCTTTGCACTTCAGCCATTCCTTCATTAAACCATATTGGAAAAACAAGTGAGATATTTTTAGAAATAATATTTTGAATTGAGCCACCATAATACATATCGTTCATAAAAGCATGAAGAAGTTCGTGATGAATAACATGTCTGAACTGTTCATAATTACCTTCAAAAGGCACCAGAACTCTATTTTTGAAAAGTTCCGTAACGCCTCCAACACCTTCGGGAAGGTATTCTTCAATAATATTATTTTGCTGGAAATCATTATGTGAATTAAAAATCACCAATGGGATTCGATTGGCGATTGTATAATCTATATTATTTGATAATGATGTAAGGGATGATTCAGCTACAGCTGCTGCAAATTCAGCAAGGGGGTATCCGTCTTCATAGAAATATATATCAAAATGTTTAGTTTGAATATATTTCCATTTAAATTCTTTATACTGTGTTTTATTCTTGCCAAATTGTGCAAAAGCGGAAATCCAAGAAATTGTTAATATAAAGAATATTACAAAAATTTTATAAAATTTTATCGTTTTCATCATAATAATAGACGATTATGTAACTTCTTACTTTGTAAGTAAATCAAAATAAATTGTAGTATCAAGTATAAATTTACTATATATTTTTACTTAATAATTTAGTATTTTAAAAGTTTTAAAAAAATAATTTAGTATAAATTGAAAATAGCAATAAAGGAATATAAATTAGGAAATGGGTTAAAGTGTATTTTTTACCAGAATAATAAAACACCCATAGTCAATATTGCTGTTGGTTATGAAGTAGGTTCAAGATATGAAAAGGATGGTCAAAAAGGTATTGCGCATCTATTTGAACATATGATGTTTCAAGGTTCGGAAAATATAAAGAAAAATCAACATTTTGAGATAGTTCAAAAATGTGGAGGTTATTGTAATGCATTCACTCATAACGATTTTACAATTTTTCATACAAGAGTAACTTCAAATCATCTTGAAACAATCCTTTGGCTTGAGTCAGAACGAATGAACAATCTTAATATTGATGAGACTAATCTTGAAAATCAAAAAAATGTTGTAATTGAAGAAAAGCTTTCTCATTATGATAATCTTCCTTATGGAACTGCTATGTCAAATATATTATCAAATATTTTTAAAGGGACTCCCTACCAAACCCCAATAATTGGAATAAAGGAAGATATTGAGAATATAACTGTAGATATAGCAAAAGAATTTTATAATACTTATTATACTCCTAATAGAGCCGCAATTGCAATTTCTGGTGATATTGATGTTGATAAGTGTATCGAGAAAGTTGAAAAATATTTTGGTTGGATAAATAAGAAAAATTCAAAAGTTGAGGAGTTAAACTTTGAAGTCAATTGTAACAAGTTTAAACCTAAAATTGTAAAAGATAATGTTTCGCTTGTTGCTTTGTACCTCGCTTTTCCTATACCACCTGCTGGAAGCAGAGAGGAATATATCTGGGAGTATTTTGTAAATTCAATTGCAAATACTAAGAGTAGTAGATTGTTCAAGAATCTTGTATATAAGAAGAAATATGCCAATTCACTTTTTGTACTTGATTATATGTTAATGAAAGGGGGTGTGATGGTAATAAATGTTCTTGCAAATCAGGGAATAGATATTAAACTAATCGAAAAGGAAATTTTTTCTGAAATAGACAAATTGGTCAATGAGGGTTTAACTTCAAAAGAGTTTAATACAATAAGAAATAAAATTGAATTTACCCATCTAACTAAATTGTATTTAGTCCAATATGTAAATTTAAGTATATTAATGAACTGGTTAATGTTCAGAAAACCAGAGTTGATTAATGAAGAGATAGAAAAATATCTTTCTGTAACTCCTGATGAAATTTTAAATGCAGTGAAAAAATATATTCGCAAGGAATGTATGTTTAAACTAATATATGAACCTAAATAATGATTGAAAGTAATATAGCTCAAATAGAAAGTTTTACTCTATCGAATAATATAAAAGTTCACCTAATAAAAAGAGATAACATTCCTGTAGTTACGTATACAATTGGATTTCCAGCTGGAGCAAAGGATGATGAGCAAGGAAAATCAGGAACTGCACACTTACTTGAGCATTTGATGTTTGAAAATGGTCCAGTAGTAAATGGTGATAATTATGATGATTTATTACATTACCGTGGAGGGAACAGTAATGCTTTGACAAGTCAGGATTATACAATATACATAGCTAATATTCCATCAAACGGCTTTGAGTTTCTACTTTGGTTAGAGAAAGAAAGATTTAGCGATTTCAGAATAACTGAGGAAAGTTTTTATGTCCAAAAAAGTGTTGTTACCGAAGAAAGGTCAATGTATTATGATAATGCACCTTACGGAACAGCACTTGAGCGAGCATCAGCGCATTTGTTTGAAGGGACTTTATACCGCACTCCTGTAATAGGATATCGCGAAGAAATTCAAGCAATAACTCTTCAAGATGTAAAGAACTTTTATGAAAAAAATTATGATTTTGGAAACTCAGTAATTACTGTTATTGGAGATATTGAGCTAAGTAAAATGCAAGATTTACTTGAAAAATACTTTGGAGGTTTTTATTCAAAGAATAGTAAAATCAAGCAAAATTATTTGAGTGAGCCAATTCAAAAATCAGTAAAAGATACATTTGTTGATAATGTAAGTTTACCGGGGGAGTTTATTTATTATAGAACACCTGGGTTTTTAACTCAGGAATATTTTGCATTGCAAATCATTTCGGAACTTATTGCTGGAGGAGAGAGTAGTGAACTGTATAAGTTTTTAGTGAGAGATAAAAAACATCTTCAATCTATTGAAAGTTATTTAATTCCATTCAAGTATGCGGGATTATTTGCTATAGAGTTTTACTATACAGTTGATGGGAAAAAAGAAATAGTTGATGAAAGTCTTTTAAATTACATTGAAACAATACAAAAAGAACTAATTCCAGCAAGAACAATTGAAAAGGCTAAAAATAAAATACTAACTGAATATTATCAAAGTTTACAACTCAGTTCATTTCTTGCAGAAAGAATTGCAGAATTTTGTTTGATGGGAAAATCTGTAGATTTAGTTTTTAACGAATATAAAGGATATGAATTTCTATCAGCAGCTGAGATAGCTGAGGTATCCAGAGCATTTCTTAAAGAAGATAATAAAGTTGAATTAAATTACATTCCTAATGTTAATACCAAATAATGAAATAATTCCAAAGTTCGAGCATTTAAAGGATCTGAAGTTCCCTCCATACTATGAAAGAACTCTTGATAATGGAATAAAGCTATTTGTAGTTGAAGATTCAGAGTTTCCATTAGTTACAACTCGGTTTGTTTTCAAGACCGGTGCATTTTTTGATACAATGTATAAATCGGGGGTTGCTTATCTTGTATCTAAACTACTTAATAAAGGAACAAAGAGATTCTCAGCTACGGAACTTTCTGAACAAATAGATTACTATGGTGCAGTGGTATCAACTGGTTGCGGGTATGATGCAACATATATATATAGTAATTGTTTAAAGAAATACCTGAATGAAATTTTTGAACTTGTTAATGAAATAGTTTGGCAACCGACATTTGAACAATCTGAAATTGATAGAGAAAAATATCGATTGTTAAATGTTATAATTTCTGAACTTGATGAAGCAGATTATCTTGCAGAACGATTATTTAAAAAAACGGTTTATAAAAACACTCCTTATTTTCTAAACGTTAAAGGTAATCAGGATTCTTTAAATGCAATTACAAGAAATGACATAGTGGATTTTTATAGTAGATATTATAGCCCTGAAAATTTAATTTTTGCAATTGTTGGTGATATAACAATTAAAGAAGTTGAAGAATTAATTGAGTCAAGTTTTGGAAAACTTTCAAAAGGAGTAGCAGTTGGAAAACAAATAGTAAATTTGTCAAAAGAAGAAGGGATTAACATCAATTTAGTTGAAAAAAAAGGTGCAGTTCAATCAGAGATACAAATAGGACATTTAGGTGTTACACGTGATAATACTGATTATATAAAGATATATGTAATGAATATGATATTGGGAGGATATTTCACATCACGGATAAATCGCAACCTTAGAGAGATACATGGATATACATACGGAGCCAGATCAGCGTTTAATTATTATAAGTGGGCGGGTGATTTTTGTGTTGATACGAACGTAAAAACCAAACAAACACGAGCAGCCGTTAAAGAAATTCTAAAAGAAATTACTAAAATGAGGGTTGAACTTGTTAGGGAGGAAGAACTTGAAACAGTAAAAAATTATGTAACAGGAAATTTTCCATTGCAACTTGAAACAGCAAATGCTATTGCTACGCATATAATAAATCTCGAATTTTATGAACTTGAAAAAGATTATTATAATACTTTTATTAGTAAAGTTAATAGTGTAACAAGGGAAGATGTGCTGGAAGTTGCAAACAAATATTTAGATCCTGATAATATTAGTGTTTGCATTTCAGGGGATGTGGATAAACTTATTAAGGATTTTGAATCTCTGGGAAAGGTTAATATAATAACAAATTTAAAGGATTTACAATGATGGATATTGACTTCAGCAAACATTCTGATTCTGAGTTAGTTAACACATTAAAAATTAAATATGATAACCTCAGAAAAGAAATTAAAAAAGTTATAGTTGGTCAGGATAAAATAGTAGAACTGGTTCTTGCTGCTATACTTTGTAATGGTCATTGTTTATTAATAGGAGTACCGGGTCTTGCAAAGACTTTACTTGTAAAAACAATTTCAGAAGTGCTTGATTTAAAGTTTAGTAGGATTCAGTTTACACCTGATTTAATGCCAGCTGATATAACAGGTACTGAGATATTGGAATTCAACAACAGTAGTAATAGAAACTTCAAGTTTGTTAGAGGACCCATATTTGCAAACATAATTTTAGCTGATGAAATAAATCGAACTCCACCCAAAACACAATCTGCATTATTGGAAGCAATGCAAGAACATAAAGTTACTGTTGCTGGAATATCATATACACTTGAAGAACCTTTTTTTGTAATTGCTACTCAAAATCCAATTGAACAAGAAGGAACATATCCATTACCTGAAGCACAATTGGACAGATTTATGTATTGTCTAATGATAAATTATCCTGATAAACAAGAAGAGATTGATATTCTCAAAAATACAACCAGTAGTTATGAAGCAAAATTAGAAAAAATTTTAAGACGCAATGAAATAATAAATTTTCAACAATTATTGAGGAGAATGCCAGTTGCTGATGAAGTGTATGATTTCACAATAAATCTTGTTCGTCGCACAAGACCCCAATATGATGAAACTCCAAAAGTAATAAAAGATTACGTAAGCTGGGGTGCAGGGCCCCGTGCAGGTCAATATCTCATACTTGGTGCAAAGGCACTTGCTTTACTTGATGGCAGATTGACACCTTCGAAAGAAGATGTATTAAAAATTGCAGATCCTGTATTAAGACACAGAGTCATACTTAACTTCAATGCAGAAGCAGATAACATAAAGATATCAGATATAATTTCTACATTGAAGCAGTAGAAGGTTATTTTCACATACGAAAAAAATCTTATATAGGGGGAGTTTTTCTTTATTGACTTTTTTTAAGAATTTCAGTAATTTGAAGTTTCTAATTTTTGAATCGTAAAAGTTTAATTCAATGGCACTTAGAAAATTAAAGCCAGTAACACCGGCAACAAGATTTTATACGGTTTCGACTTTTGAAGAGATAACAAAGACGAAACCCGAGAAATCTTTAACTGCACCATTAAAAAAGAGTGGTGGCAGGAATTGCCATGGACATGTTACTTCTCGTCATCGAGGTGGTGGTCATAAGAGAAAATACAGAATTATAGATTTCAAAAGAAATCGATCAGATGAAGCAAGGGTTATTGCAATAGAATATGATCCAAACCGTTCAGCAAGGATTACTCTTATTCAATACCCGGATGGAGAGAAAGCTTATATAATTGCACCCGATGGTTTAAAGGTCGGTGATACAGTACAATCATCTTCTGATGCTGAATTGAAAGTTGGCAACACATTGAAGTTAGCTGATATACCACTTGGTACATTTATACATAATATTGAACTTAAGCCGGGTAAAGGTGCTCAATTGGTTCGTAGTGCTGGTGCAAATGCTCAGATACTTGCAAAGGATGAGAAATATTGTCAGGTAAAGTTACCTTCTGGTGAAGTAAGACTAATTGATTCAAATTGTAAAGCAACAATTGGAACAGTTGGTAACATCGATCATGAGAATATAAGTCTTGGTAAGGCTGGAAGATCAAGATGGTTAGGTATTAGACCACATGTTAGAGGTGTTGCAATGAATCCAGTTGACCATCCAATGGGTGGTGGTGAGGGTAAGACTTCTGGAGGTGGCCATCCTGTTAGTCCATGGGGGTTACCAGCAAAAGGTTATAAGACTCGAAAGAAAAGAAAAATTTCTAATAAGTTTATAGTTAAAAAGAGGAAATAGTAAATGGCTCGTTCGCTTAAAAAGGGACCATATTTTGATCCTAAGTTGTTAGAAAAAGTTGAAAAACAAAAACAGTCAAAACAAAGAGCAGCTATAAAAACCTGGTCAAGGGCAAGTACTATTATACCTGAGTTTATTGGACATACATTCAATGTTCACAATGGGAATAAATTTATTCCAGTATATATAACAGAAAATATGGTTGGTCATAAATTGGGTGAATTTGCAATGACCAGGACATTTAGAGCTCATTCAGGACAGAGAAAAGAAGAAAAGGCGGGAGGTAAAAAGTGATGGAAGCCAGAGCTTTAGCAAGATATGTAGGGTCATCACCAAGGAAAATGAGACTGGTTGTAGATTTGATTCGTGAAAAGAATGTTGAGGAAGCACTTGCAATTTTAAGATTTTCAAAAAAACATGCTGCTAAGGTTGTTGAGAAGACTTTACTTTCTGCTTATGATAATTTAATGAAAAAGCTTGATACCGGACGAATTGATAAAGATAAGGTTCTGGTAAAAGAAGCCTATGTAGATGGGGGACCGTCATTAAAAAGGATGTTACCTGCGCCGCATGGACGAGCATATCGAATCAGGAAACGATCAGCACATTTAACACTTGTTGTTGAAAACATTGAAGAAAAAACTAAATAAAATTTTAAAGGAGTTTTATTGGGACAAAAAACACATCCAATAGGGTTTAGACTGGGAGTCATCAATACCTGGGAATCAAGCTGGTATGATGAGAAAAATTTTAGTACCAAGCTTAAAGAAGATGCTTTTATAAGAAATTATCTTTTCAAGAGATTGGATAATGCAGGTATTGCAAAAATCTTAATAGAAAGGACTTCCAAGAAAATAAATCTTACTATTGAAACTTCAAAACCGGGTTTTGTTATTGGTAGAAGTGGTAAAGAAATTACTTCTCTCGAAGAGGAGATTAAAAAATTAACCGACAGTGATGTTAAGATTAATGTGTTTGAGATAAAGAAACCCGAACTAAGTGCTAAGTTAGTTGCTGAAAATATTGCACAACAGATAGCCAAACGAGCTTCATTCAGAAGAGCTATGAAAATGGCTATTTCTTCAACAATGAGAGCTGGGGCAGAAGGAATAAAAGTAATGTGTAGTGGAAGATTAAATGGTGCTGAAATTGCGCGTTCTGAACAATACAAAGAAGGACGAATTCCTTTACAGACTTTACGTGCAGATATTGACTATTCATCAGTTACAGCTCATACTATTTATGGAGCTATTGGTGTGAAAGTCTGGATTTGTCTTGGCGAAAAATTTAATAAAGAATAATTAAGATAATCGGAGTTTTGTACTATGTTAATGCCAAAACGGGTAAAATACAGAAAGTCACAAAGAGGCAACCGAAAAGGTAAAGCTACACGTGGTAATCTGGTGGCTTTTGGGACCTATGGTTTAAAAACTTTGGAGGCTGCGTGGATTACAGACAGACAAATTGAAGCAGCCAGAATTGCTCTTACAAGGTTTATGAAAAGAGATGGAAAAGTATGGATACGTATATTCCCCGATAAACCAGTGACTAAAAAACCTGCAGAAACACGTATGGGTAAAGGTAAGGGAGCTCCTGAGTATTGGGTTGCAGTTGTTCAACCTGGTAAGATTATGTTTGAAGTTGATGGAGTATCAGAATCGGTAGCACAGGAAGCATTTCGTCTTGCTTCTCATAAGTTACCAGTTAAAACAAAGTTTGTTAAAAGAATTGCATAAAAAATGAAATTTTATCAGTTAAAGGATTTATCAACTAAAGATTTACAAAATGCTTTAAAAGATGCCTATGAAGCACTTGAAAACTATCGTTTTCAACATGCTTCTGGACAGCTGGAAAATTATAAAGTTTTAAAAAATACAAGACGCGAAATAGCAAGAATACTTACAATTCTGAAACAAAGAGAAAAACAAGAACAAGAAAATAAACAGAAAACAGATAAATGACAGACGATAAGAATATAACAACAACTGCAACTGAGAAAGGTAAAAGACTGACTCGAAGGAAAGTACGGATAGGTGTAGTGGTTAGTGATAAGATGAATAAGTCTGCTACCGTTTCAATAGAGCGAAGAGTAATGCACCCTTTATATAAAAAGTATTATAAAAAGACAACTAAATTCATTATTCACGATGAAAATAATGAATGTAAAGTTGGAGATAAGGTGAAAATTATGGAAACTCGACCATTGAGTAAGAGGAAACGTTGGAGACTTGTAGAAATTCTTGAAAGAGCCAAGTAAGTAATATTCAGTAAGTAGATATAGGAGATATTGCGATGATACAAGAAGAAACAAATTTGACAGTAGCTGATAATTCGGGAGCAAAGTCTGTACGTTGCATTCGTGTTCTTGGCGGATCAGACAGACGATACGCAAGCCTTGGAGATGTAATTGTAGTATCAGTAAAGTCTGCTATTCCCGGTGGTGCAGTCAAAAAAGGTGAAGTTTCACGTGCAGTAATTGTGAGAACAGTTAAAGAAGTAAAGAGAAAAGATGGTAGTTGTATAAAGTTTGATGAAAATGCTGCAGTATTAATAAATGCACAAAGTGAACCACGAGGAACACGTATTTTTGGACCTGTTGCGCGCGAATTGAGAGAAAAACAATTTATGAAAATTATTTCATTAGCACCTGAAGTAATCTAACATTAAAAAAGAGTATGAAAAAAACCAGATTAAAGAAAAACGATATTGTAAAAGTAATAAGCGGTAACTCACGCGGAGCAGTTGGAAAAATTTTATATGTTGATAGAAAAAAAGGTCGGGTAATAGTTGAAGGTGTTAATATTATACATCGTCATACAAAACCCAATCAAAAAAATCCACAAGGTGCAATTATTAGACGAGAAGCTCCGATAAATATTTCTAATGTTCAATTAATTTGTCCAAAAACGAATGAACCAACAAGGATAGGAATTGAATTAGTAAAGGATGAAACAACAGGTAAAATTAAAAGAATGCGTAAGAGTAAAAAATCGGGTGAAATTATATTAACATAATTTTAGTATGGCAAAAAGTAAGGAAGAGAGAAAAAAAGAAAAACAACCAGCTTCAGACGTTCAAGCTAAAAAGAAGCAAGACAAAGGAAAAGAAGAAGTTTTTGTAGAGGAGAAAGTTCCTGTCAGGCTTCTTGAAATTTATAGGGACAGGATTGTTCCAGAGTTAATGAAAAAGTTTAATTACAGAAACATAATGCAGGTTCCTAAACTCACAAAAATTGTTATCAATGTGGGTGCTGGAGCTGCAGTATCTGATCCTAAGATTATTGAAACAACCGTTAAGGAAATTGAAGCAATAACAGGTCAAAGACCAGTAGTTGTGAAGGCAAAAAGATCAGTATCTAATTTCAAATTAAGACAGGGAATGAATATTGCTGTTCGTGTTACTTTAAGAAATGCACGTATGTATGAATTCTTGGATAGATTGGTAAATGTATCGATTCCACGAATCAGAGATTTCAGGGGCTTATCTGATAAATCATTTGATGGAAGAGGAAATTATACGATGGG
>Ga0272448_1000208_pt1 | contig 90396 bp, 68 predicted proteins | sample YNPCB0191_FD_202220 | JGI IMG/M metagenome (GOLD analysis project Ga0272448, IMG submission 202220) | Hot spring sediment microbial communities from Yellowstone National Park, WY, United States - YNP-CB-019-1 | ecosystem: Environmental > Aquatic > Thermal springs > Hot (42-90C) > Sediment... | reverse complement strand
CGTCCGGGGGCGGATTAGGCAGCGGGGTTTGGTGGGGCCAAGGGCGATGGGCCGGTTGGGCCGCGGGATTTGGGTTACTGGCGCCGGCGGCGATTTTGGTGCTGGATCGGCTGCTTCAGCGGCAGGCGATGGCCGATCCTGCTTTGGTCGAGCAGATGCGGCCCTGGCTTGGAGTGGCCTTGCTGCTGATGGTGCTGGCTCTGGTGGGGGCAGGGGCTGCTCTGATCGAGGCCGTTCGTCGGCAGGCTTGGAGGGCTGCTTTCTGCGCCGGGCTGGCCCTGGTGGCCAACGGGCTGCTGCTGGCCGCCTGGGCCGCCGGTAACCTGTTCAAGTCCCCGTAGCGGCCCTGCCGCGGCCATTGGCTCCCTCTTTCCCCAGCCAAACCCAATTGGCCTATCCTTTTCTTCTTCCGGCCTAGTAGGTATATTGAAAAGGAAAGCCAGATCGGACCTGACCAGATCTAGGGGATTCTGACCAACAGGTCGCGCCGGGTCTGACAAGCAGGGCCTTCCGGTGGAGGGTTCGGGAAAGAGAAATCTTTTCGGCAAGGAGCGAAGGATGTTCAACAGAAGGTTGCCGGGGTTTACTCTCGTGGAGCTTTTGGTGGTGATTGCCATTATTGGGATATTGATTGCGCTGCTGTTGCCGGCGGTACAGGCGGCCCGGGAGGCGGCCCGACGAAGCCAGTGTACCAATAATCTCAAACAGATCGGTCTGGCCATCCACAATTTCATGGACGAAAACAACCAGAACCTGCCCCAGGGAATTCCGGACAATAACCGGTATGGATTCTTTACGTTTATTCTCCCCTATATGGAACACCGAACCGTGTATGACCGGATCAAACAGGAAGTGCCTCCCTATAACAGTCCGGAACTCTACACACCGATTCCAGAATACATCTGCCCAAGTTACCGGGGACCGTCGATCATTCAAGGGAGTCCCACGGCATACGAAAACGGAGCGTTGACTACTTATCAAGCCGTCGGCGGCAAACTGCCCTTTACCGGCTGCGATAGCTCCACCACCACGGAAACCTGTGTGAAATCCTCCGCCTATGGGGATATGCCGAAAAACGGGCCGTTCGGCTGGAAACTGAAGCGCCGGATCGACGACGTCAAAGACGGCACTTCCAATACGCTGTTTGTCGGCGAGTTCGTCCATGCGGATAAAACCGGCGATTTTTCGGGTTTTCCGGGCAATGTGCGGGCCTGGATTCGCTCGAATAACGGGGATTACGGTTCTTATACTTTTAAGGTGGTCGTCTATGGAGTGAATGCACCGGTCCAACGAGTGGCCGATGGCATTCCTTATAACCACCTCCCCATGGGGAGCCATCATCCCGGCGGGGCCAACTTCCTGGCCGGCGACGGCAGCGTCCATTTCGTTTCGGAAAATATCGCGTTGGATGTTTACAAATCTTTGTCCACGGTAGATGGAGGAGAAAATGCTTCGATCTCTGATTAACGCTGGAAGAGGCTTGGTTGTCTTGGTAAGTTGGGCAGGTTTAGTTTTTTTGGCCGGTTGTGGCGGCAGCGACTTCCAACTGGCTCCCGCCAAAGGAAAAGTAACCTATAAGGGCAAGCCGTTGGAGTTCGGCACCGTGATCTTCATTCCCGAAAAAGGGCCTGCCGCTACGGGACAGATTCAATCCGACGGCACATTCGTCCTGGAGACCGGCACGCAAACTGGCGGCGCTCGAAAAGGAGCCGTTGTCGGAAAACACAAGGTGGAAATCCGGTGTATGGATACACAGCGGCCCGGTTACAAGGTGCCGGCAGGCCAAGAAATGCCCGCCGGCAAATCCCTCATCCCCACCAAATACAATCAAGCCGACACCAGCGGGCTGACCGCCGAAGTAACCGCCAAAGGCCCCAATGACTTCAGCTTTGATCTGAAAGATTAAAGAGCCATCGTGGGCCATTGCCGCAAGGCCATTCCCACAGCCGGCAGAAAGGCTGGCCGCCCTGGATCGGCGCGTGGTGGGCTTCAGTTCTCTTTTTCCACAATCCAGATATTGCGGAAGCGCACGGGGCAGCCGTGATCCTGGAGAAACAGGGGGCCTTTTTCCGGGCCTTCGGGCAACGGGGCGGCGCGGGTGGCGAAGGGTAATTCCACGTTTTCGTGGATCAAGACGCCGTTATGTCGGACCGTCATCCGAGGCCGCTCGACCAATTTCCCCTCATGCCACTTGGCCGCCTGAAACTCAATATCATAGGTCTGCCAACTCAAGGGTGGGAAACACATATTCACTTTAGGCCGGGCCACCCCGTAAATCCCGCCGCATTCATTATCCAGGCCCTCCAGGCCGAAACTGTCGAGGATTTGCACTTCATAACGGGCCTGAGCATAGACACCGCTATTGCCGCGGCCTTGGCCCCGGGCATAGGGCATGAAAGGAGTCCGAAACTCTAAGTGGATGGTACAACTACCGAACTTCTGCTTGCTGGTGGCGCCTTCCATCAGAAGTCCGTCCGGGGTGATTCGACCGCCCTGGAAGTGATCGGTGGTGGTTCCGTCGAAAAGCACCACGGCGCCGGCCGGCGGCTTGGCGCCCAAGGTGGGACTGCGACGTTCGACCTTTTGCAGTTTGCCGATCTCTCGCCCGTCTGCATCCAGAACACTTATGACGCCGGAACGAAGCTCCGCCTTTCGTCCCTCGGCCAAGGAGAAAACGATTCGATCCGCTTGACGTTGTCCGTCCGCTTGGACTTTCTCGCTGCCGTCCCAACCATCGCCCGGCAAGCCGCCAGGATAGCCGACGGCGTGAAACTTGCCGTCGCCCAGGGCGATCACTTGGGCGCCGTATTTTTGCGGGCCGGAGTCGGTCTGGACCTGGCCGACATATTCCCCTTGGTCGGCAAAATCAGGACCTGCCTGAGCCGGGTCGGTAAACACCTTCGGCGGCGTAGGCTGCCCGGCCAAGACGGGACGCACCCCCATCCGCCCAAGCCAACCGCTCGCCAAGCCTACCAAAAACACCAACACACTTGCTACAGCCGCTCGTCGCATCGTCTTACCTCCTCCAGAGAACAAAGATTCCGGAATGCTTCCACCGCTCTTTCCCATCCCACACCGGGATTCTCATTCCTCTACAGAAAATGCCGATTCTTAAGCACCGGTAAGGGAAATCGGCTATAGAGGATTCTTGCTATTGGAGGAAAACTTACCTTCCCGGAACGGGCAAACTGTTTTTATGATAGTTAGGCGTCAAGAAGGATGCAAGCAGCGGAGAGAGATTTTGCCTTTCTCATTCCCAGGGGAAGGCAGCACACCTTCGCCAAAGGGTAACACTTTAGCCAAGTGGAGCAGACCGCTGTGTCATTTACCTGCGCAAGCAGGAATCCAGCCTTATTCCGCCGCAAACGGGAACCCAGGCAATACGGCCTTCTCTTATTTTCTGGATTCCCGCTTGCGCGGGAATGACAACAGAGATCCCCCTCAGCCGGCTTCGCTTCGCTCTCAGCCGGCCTCTCCCGCGAGGCATTGGGGAGAGGCGTGGTCATCTGTCATTCCTGCGTAAGCAGGAATCCAAAGAGTGTCATTCCTGCGTAAGCGGGAATCCAACAGGAATGACAGATCGGGACAGGTGGAAATGTTACGGGAAGTTTTTCCGGGGGGCTATCCCTCATGATCCGCGTTTACAGGGGAAAGGAGTTTCGATAAAATGAACCAGGTTTCGCCCTGAGAAAGGATAAAATCCGGAGGAGGTTGCATTTCGGTTCTTTTTCCGATCGTGGGCGGGAGGGGGGAGAAATAGGAAACTGCGGAACCTTTTGGCTCTTGCCGCTAAGGGCAGGCGAAGGAGGAACGCCATGGAACGTCTTGCGAGGATGATCGGTGTGTTGATCATTGGGATGGGGTTTTGGATGGGCGGATGTGGGCAGCAGGAAAAGCCGTCGGCAACAGGACCGGGGGGAAAGCCTGAGAGCGGCGTTCCGACAGGACAGCAGAGTCCTGCACCGTCCCATGGATCGGAGCAGCCGGGCAGTCTTTCCGAAACCCCTACCCCGCCGGAGCCGCCTTCCCAACCGCCGCCGCCTACAATCCCCAAAGTGGTGATGGATGCCACGCGTCGAGCCACTTTCCGAGTCTGGGTGGGAGATTCCCTGCCCGCCGGACAACTCCAAAATCTCCAGGGACAACAAGTTTCCCTGGAAAGCCTCTGGGGCAAAAAACTCACGATCCTTGTGTTTTGGAACTCCCAAAGCCTTTCTGGGCTTCAGCAGTTGCAGGATTTGGCCAAGGATGTGTTGCCCAAATATCAGGAAAAAGGGGTTCGGGCCGCGGCCATCCATGTGGGGGGGACGTCCCCTGAGGTCCAAAAGGTATTCCCTTCGGCTGCCTCTTCCCTGTCCGTTCTGCTGGACCCTGAGGGGACCTATTTTGCCCAAATCGCCCAGCCGTCGGCTAAACCGGAAATTGAACTCCTCCCTCGAACATACCTCCTTGATGGCCAGGGCAAGGTCCTCTGGTTGGACATCGGCTATACGGAGACTACTCTTCGGGGCATCGAAATGACCATCCAGACGGTACTTGGCCCGCAAGAGAACGGTAGATAGGCCCTATCACCTTGAGCGGGGCTATGCGACTCCGGCCGACGGAAGCGTCCGCTTCATCAGTAACTACATCCAAACCGGAACTTCCCAGACGAACTTGGGCGTCTGGGATCGGCTGAACCTGTCGGCCGACGGCCAGCCGATCTCCGCCGATTCGTAGAGAGACGCTGAGCTTCTCCCACCAAAACGGAACTCGAAGACGCCATAGACGGCGTCCCTAGAGGCAAGGTATGATAAGAAGAAATTTCGTTGTCTTTGGAATCCGTGATGAACTTCCTTACGAGTGATTTTTATGCGTCTCTGGAAACTTGCAGAAATCCCCTACGGCACAGTAAAAAATCTCCATTACGAGGTAGCGGTGATCCCGTTCGGCGCCACCGAACCCCATAACCTCCATCTGCCTTACGGCATCGACACCCTGGAAGGCGAAATCGTAGGGGAAAAAATCTGCGAGGCGGCTTGGAATCGGGGGGCTAAGGTCATTCTGCTGCCTACGATTCCCTACGGTACCCAAACCAACCATCTACGTTTCCCCCTCGCCTTGAACCTGAACCCCTCCACCTTGGCCTTAATCATCAAAGACCTGGTGGAATCGCTGGAAGCGACGGGGATTTTGAAAATTGTGATCCTCAACAGCCACGGCGGCAACGATTTTAAGTGGGTCCTGCGCGAAGTTTACGGCAAAACGAAGGCCCACCTATTTTTGTGTAATTGGTATGCCATTTTCCAAGATGTTTATGATGAGATTTTTCGGGAACGGGACGATCATGCGGGCGAAATGGAAACGTCGTTCGCCATGGCGTATTTTCCCGAACTGATTGCCCGGAATGCGGACGGTTCTTTGGCGGCTGATCCCACGCCGCCGGCCAAGACACGGTTTGAGGCCATTAACCGGGGTTGGGTCTCGATCACCCGGCCTTGGCACCTGCTGACCAAAAACGCCGGAGTAGGCAATCCCTTGGCCGCCGCCCCGGAAAAGGCGCACCGCATGATGGAAATCGTAGTCGATCGGCTGGCGCAGTTTTTGGTGGAACTTTCCGCCGCCGCAATCGACGATCGGTTTCCCTATTGAAAACTCGCAGGCGACGTGGGTCGCAAAAAGGTTTTCCCCAAGTTTTTCCTGGACTGCTGCCGCCATGAAATGCCCGTAACATTTAGAGCCTATCCCAAAATCAGGCGGGTGCAAGCTGGGTTGGATTTATCTGGCCCCTGAAACCTACCTCCATGGGAGGATCGGACAAGGGGACCGCCATTTTGGGATAGGCTCTTAGCCGAATGGAGGGACACGTTTGCCCGCGGACCTGACAAGCAGGTCCCTCCATTCGGCTAAAATGTTCCAAATGCCAAAAGGTTCCCAGCCCAGAGAAGAGACCCGGCCTGGGCGCACCACGTGAGACTGCAAGGGGTCCGGCCCCGACCTTTTAGGTTGTTTCCTTCCAGGAGCGGCTCTGGTTTTTGTCTTCCGTGTTCTGGCTTTGCTTTTTTCTTTGAGCCTCTCTTTGAGCCGCCCTATACGAACGATGGAGGATTACTGCACCGGTTGGCCAGCGCGGAAAACGCGCTCGGAGAGTTTTCGCCCTTGCTCGTCCCAGGTAGTAACTTTCCCATCCAGTCGGCCCTGTTGGTAGTGCAGTTGGGATTTCATTTGGCCATTAGGGTACCATTCGATCACAGGGCCGTCGAGTTGATTTTGGACGTAGTTTTCCTCACGTACTTTTTGGCCCTCTGGATTCCAATAGATCCATTGGCCGTGGCGTTGACCGGCTCGGTATTGTTCTTGTCGGCTGGGTTTGTCCGGATGCCCCGGAATCCAGTAAGTCCAGACGCCGTCCAATTGGCCTTCTTTATAGGTGCCCATTTTGGCTTTCGCCCCGTCTTCATAGTAATAGGTCCACTCGCCGATGCGTTTACCGTCTTCGTATCGGCCTTCGCAGAATTTTTGACCGTTCGGATGCCATTCCGTATAAGGGCCGTGGTTGACGGTGGAGGCGTCGCTGAAGTATTTGACCGTCCTTTCCATGCGGAGTTTGCCGTCGGGGAAGGTTTCCCGTAGGGTACGGACATCGACGAACTTCGGCGGCGGAATGGAAGGATCCGTTTTGGGGCTAGGTTCTAAAAGCGTTTTCAGATCCACTTCCGGAGCAGTGGCGGGGGGCTTCGGTTTTTCTTGCTCCTGACGCTCTTGTTCGGTGAAGAACTCCTTGGCTCGATCTTTGCCGCAGCCGCTCATGAAAAGGAGCATGAACGCTGCCAGAAAGGGCAGGGCAAATGAGTTGGTTTTCATGGTCTTCGTTTCTCCCCGAAGAGACAGGGCAGCCCCCTCAGTAGAGGGGACAACGGCGCCGTTGCAATCTCTGGAGCCTCTCCTTTGAATTGTTGCATATGAGCAAGCTTCCGTCTATGGAAAGCCCTCATCCTACCCGTCCTCTGGAGTATCTTCGGTAAACAGGGAAGGAAGAATGGCGCCCCCTCTTATGGGGGATCGCCAAAACCACAATCGGCTCATTCTGCCAAGAAAAACTAATCCATGCCCTGGGTTGTTTACTTGAAAAGGCGGGACAGTGCGCCACCGGCTTTCCCTTTGGCCAATAAAATAAAAAAGGGTCTCTCCTATCGCAGAGACCCTTGGGAGCAGGCTCTTTTGCCGAGAACCTGGCATACTCTTAAAAGGAAGCCCCATGAGAGGGCCCGAATTGGGTCCTATCCTGCTAGGGCTACACAAACCGCCTTTTGCCGATCGGACTTCCAGGGAAAGAAAAAGAACTAGCCTTACCCATTCAGTCCGATGCGCAAAAACCGCCCACCCCCCCTTTAAGGTAAAGAAAAAGCAGGCGGAAGGCTTTTCGGGGTACCCCTAAGCTATTTGACCATATCTTTCAAGGCCTTTAAAGGCCGCACTCGCACGCGGACCGAAGCCGGTTTGGCCGGGATGTCCCGAACTTCGCCCGTGAAGGGATTGAGCACCCCTTTGCGGGCTTTTTGGGCGGGCACTTTTTTCTTGACGATCTTCACCAATCCAGGAATGGCAAACACACCGGGACCTTTCGAGGACAGCGCTTTTCGAATCTCCTCGCTCAAGGCCTCCAGGACAGCGACCACCTGTTTCCGACTCAATTGGGTGGCCTCTGCAATGTTACGGACGATCTGGCCCTTAGTGGGCGCTTTTGCTGTACCGCCTGCTTTCGCCATGGTTGCAAGTCCTCCTTGGAAAAAGACGACCAAAACACCACTTAAAAAACACCTCAACGGATCAAAAACCACAAGTTCTTAAACAGAAAAACCTTACGACAATTAGGAATCTCAGAAATCCCTGAACACGTCGTTTATTTTCTACCTATCGGATAGGGCCATCCTCCTGCAAGGTCCCTTTTGCCGTTTACAGGAAAAACAAATTTTTCTCCGGTTTTTCTAGGTTGTGGATTCCCGGTTTTGGGGCCTGGATACCCCAAGGCCGCTGCTTCCAACGGCGCAACTCTTCTCTCCCGGTGAGCTTTTATATGGACAAACCATCGGGGGACTTTGTGGTGATTTATTGCATTTTTTTCGAAAATTGCAAGAGGCAGCGCATCCAAAATTTTAAAAAATCCCGAATTTTTACCTTTTTTATCGAGGTAGAGACCTATTCCGGCCCATTTCGGACGGATTTTTCCTCTTGGAAGCCTCTCCGTCAAGGAAGGCGGGACAGACTCTCTGGTTTCTGAACGAATGGGCTTTTTCTTTGGGGAGTAGGTTACACGGGCCTGCCTGTTTGGTATATTAAGAAAATAAAGTCCTTTAGGTACTTTAGGAATGGATAGAGGGTAAGGAGGTCGCAGAAGAAATCGGATGTACCATAGAAGGATTTGACCTGTCCGCCGATCTTTCAGGGGGAGATCAAGGGGCGAGCCTCCCCTTTCCTGAACTTGGACAAGGAAAGGACCTATCATGTCCCGTATCTTCTGGATCGTTTTAGCGGCGGGAGGTCTCAGCTTGGTCCTGACGGAGGCAAAGACCAGTGAGAACCTGCCGTGGACACGGTATCATCTCTGGGGAAGCTTTCCTACCGGCGCCTGGAAAACAATCCGTCTGGTGACCGAATCCCTGGATGAGCAGGGCAAACCCACCAGCGTCAGCACCACAGAATCCACGACGTCTTTGATGGATCGGGACGCCAAAGGGGTAACTCTTTTGGTAGAAGCGGTGGTGGAATTGGTCGATAAACGCTTAACGGTCGTTCCTCGAATTGTCCGTCAGGATTATTTTGGTTTGTCGGCCGGTGCGCCGGTGCAGGTGAAGTCCGTTGGCGTCACTCGGCTGGAAATCGAAGGTCAGAAGATACCCGTTCAAATCCACCAAGCCGAAGAAACCACTCCCACGGGCCGCACTGTAACCACGATCCATTTTTCCGACCAGGTGGCGCCCTATGTGCTTCGCCGAGAAACCCGCTCCACGGATTGGGAAGGGAAGAAAATTCTTTCCGAAACCACCTCCAGTGTGGTGGCTTTAGGACTCCCTTGGAAAGTCCTTTCGGAGATTAAGCAGGCTGCCTTGGTTCACACTTTGCACAAGGAGTCCAAGGGAACGGTAGAAACTTGGGCGTTGGTTTGTGCGGAGGTTCCCGGCGGCGTGGTCTGCCAGGCCTCGAAGGAGTATGACGAAACCGGTCGGCTTGTGCGACGTAGCTCCCTGGAACTGGTGGATTACGACCTCCAACCATCCCAAGAGTCCAAACGCGGATTCTTCCAACGCCTTCGAACCAAACGGTCTCAAAAAATGGATCATCAGCAATAGGTTTTCTACTCCACCCCCCTGAGTCCGACCGGAACGACTCCTATTCGTTGGGATGGCTGGCTTGCAAGGAGAAGTCCATATAACCGCCGTCTATTTTTCCTCCCTCGGATGTTCCAAGAAAGTACACTCTTCTGCGGAATGAAGCGAAACGCTTTTTCCCCCGACGCCGTGAAACGTTCCGATTCCGATCCCCCACAGCGGCGGTGTTTGGGTCTTCTGCGAACGGCTCGGATGGTATCCATAAAATGCTTTAGGATGGCTTTATTCTGGAGCAGCGGCTGAGTGAGGGTCTTTTGCGTTTTTTCCTGGATTTCCCTGGTGTTTCCTTGGAAGGATCATGTTCGATGAAAGAAAAGATTGTCTATTTTGGCGTTACCTTTGACGATGTGCTCCTGGAACCCCGTTATAGCGATGTGGTGCCTTCGGAAGTGGATGTAAGTACCCAGTTGACGCCTCGGATTCGGCTGAACATTCCGGTTCTCAGCGCTCCGATGGATACGGTCACCGAAAGCGCCATGGCGATCGCCCTGGCCCAACAAGGTGGCCTGGGCGTGATCCACAAAAACCTTTCTATCCAAGAACAGACCAACGAGGTGGAAAAGGTCAAGCGGAGCGCCAACGGCATTATTGCCAATCCGGAAACCTTGCCGCCGGATGCCACCGTCCGCCAAGCCAAGGAGATCATGGACCATTTCAATGTGTCGGGGGTGCCCATTGTGGAGCCGGATGGTCGGCTTCGGGGCATCATTACCCGTCGGGATTTGCGGTTTTTGGAAAATTGGAATCTTCGGGTTTCTGAGGTGATGACGCAAGGGGAACGGTTAGTAACGGCTAGGGGACCTGTAACACTTGAGCAAGCTGAGAAGATTTTAATGGAAAAAAAGGTCGAGAAACTTTTACTGATTGACGAAAATTTTAAGCTGAGGGGGCTTATTACCATTAAAGACATTGATAATCTCCGCCGGTTTCCTCTGGCCTGTAGGGACTCGCAGGGCCGACTCCGAGTCGGCGCCGCCATCGGCGTCCATGATTATCCACGGGCCGAAAGCCTCATCCGCAAGGGGGTGGATGTGTTGGTGGTGGATAGTGCGCATGGGCATTCGGCCAACGTGATCGACACGGTTCGAGAGATTAAAAGGAATTGGGATATTGATGTGATTGCTGGTAATGTGGCGACCACCGAGGGGTGCCGGGCGTTGATCGAAGCAGGAGCGGATTGCGTGAAGATAGGTATTGGACCAGGCTCAATCTGTACGACCCGGGTGATTTCGGGGGTAGGGGTGCCCCAGATTACCGCGATTTACCATGCTGCCCAGGCTGCCGCCCCTACCCAAACCCCTATCATCGCCGACGGCGGCATTCGGTACTCCGGCGATATTACCAAAGCCCTCGCTGCCGGCGCCTCTTCGGTCATGATCGGGGGGCTGTTTGCCGGTTTGGCCGAAAGCCCCGGAGAACAAATCTTCTACCGAGGCCGAACCTTCAAGGCCTACCGAGGCATGGGCTCGTTGGGAGCTATGGTGGCCGGGTCCAGTGAACGCTACCGCCAACGTCCCGACGGAAAACCGGAAAAACTCGTGCCAGAAGGGGTCGAAGGTCGGGTCCCCTTCCGCGGCCCCTTAGAACCTTTCGTCTATCAACTGATCGGTGGACTACGGGCGGGCATGGGCTACTGTGGAGCACATACCATCGCCCAACTTCAGGCCGAGGCCCGCTTTATCCAAGTTTCCCCTGCCAGTGTTCGGGAGAGCCATCCTCATGACATTGTCATTACCAAGGAAGCCCCAAATTACAGTGTCGAATATGCTGCCACGGAAGACGTCCCTTAATGGGCGGTTCTTTCCCATCCTAAAGCCTTTTTCTGCATCCGGACTCCCAATTCGGATGGGAAAAATCGCAAAAATAGCACTTGTAGGGGGGGTGTTGTCTACCTTTTTGTGGGTTCCCGCTTTCGGCCAGCAGAACCCCGCCCATCTCCAATGGCTCCCACACCCGGCTGTGGTCGCCCCAAAAGTCCAACCAACGGCTGCCGAAGTTCCCTCTATCCCCCCTTCGGCGGGGGCGCGGCAGGAATTCCCGGCCCCAATCAATGGGGATCTCAATAACTCCTCTGGGAATACCTCCCCTCTGGCGTCCCCGGCAATGGGACCTTCTTCCGGGACCTCTTCGAGGCCGGGCGAAACCAGAAACCCCTTAGCGGACCCAGGGGGAGATAGGGCTCCCCCCTCCTCCCTGCCCCCTGAGCCGAAGATTGTGGAACCCCCCTATTTGCCCGAGGAGGGGTCCAAACCGATTGTCGGCGGAGTCCCCGGCGGAGGCTCCATGCCCGGCCGGCCCACCCAAGTCCGGGCAGAATGTCTCACCGACAGCAATTTACTCCTCCCCATCCACAAGCTGAACACTCGGATCGGCATTGATCCGCAGGTGCATCCGGAGATTTCGGTGGAAGAGGAGGCCCGGACCCGCCCAATCGGCAAACCCACCCGCCTGGAACAACTCAGCCGGGCAAAAACCGAGTTCGACGCCAAAATGTGGTGCGATCCTCCGCCCTCCCCTCTCCCGGACCGGATGACCCAAGCCTGGCCCGAAACCACGATGACCTGGAAAGCCTCCGCCCTGTGCCATAAACCGCTCTATTTCGAGCAGACGCATCTAGAACGGTACGGCCATACTACAGGTCCGCTTACCCAGCCGATCGTCTCAGCAGGCCATTTCTATCTCATGATGCCTATCCTGCCCTATCAACTGGCCCTCTGGCCGCCGTATGAATGCATCTATCCCTTAGGCCACTATCGGCCGGGCAGTTGCGCCCCGTACTATCTGGACCCGATTCCGCTGAGCATTCGGGCCGGTTTGGCCGAGGCCGGCGCCTGGGTCGGCGGTGTCTTCCTTGTGCCGTAATAGATTTCCTGCGGCCCCCTGGGCGACGTCCGCTTTAGCCAAATCCAGAGAGGCCCCACTTCAGGCCGGCATAGAGTTCCTTTTTGGGCCCCCTGCGCTTTTGTCTGGTACTTTGGGGGCAATCACAGCCGCCAAACGGAGGTTGGGCCAGGACTTTGGCACAGCCAGAAGAAAACCGGCTGTTCCCCCTGGAGGAGCAGAACTTTCAGGCCCTAGCCAGCAGAGCGGAGCAGAGGGCATGGGAGGTTCTGTCAGATCAGGCCGCATTGGCCGCTGCAACAACTGCCCGGCGGTGCGCCGCACGGCAAGGGCGTCTGCTGCGAGGCCGCCCCTGAGGAGCCAGAATGGGCGGCGACCCGGCTCAGTTGTTTTTCCACCTTAGGACTACCGCATTTCGGGCAGAGCGGTTCCTCCTGGCCCCGAATCAATTCTTCAAACCGATGACCACACTTCTGGCAGATATACTCATACAAAGGCATCGTCCGCCACTCCTGAAACAGCCAACACCTATTGATCTTCGCAAATGGGAGAAACGCTAAACTCCCTGGTTTTCAGCCACGTTTGTGTCCCTTGGTTTTGCGAAGATGAATAAAAAACTTCCCTAAAAACCTCCCTTCCTCTCCATATCCCTTCCGCCGTGGGAAACAGAACGTTTTTCTGTCATTCCTGTTGGTTCGGGAGAGGACAGTCTGGACCAGCAGCGGCTAATTCTGTAGGAGCTTGGAAGCGTTTTGGTGTGTCGGTTTATGGGTGGAGGTGCTGGAAGGTCCTTGCGTGTCTGGCCCACTCTGAAGGTTCCAGGCTGCTAGCCAACGGGTCTGGATCGGCACGAGGCCGAAATCCTCCTTCAGGCGTTTTTCCATATCGGGCATATGGGCGGCGCCGTAGAAGATGGCCAATTTCTTTTTGCCGGCGCCCAACTGGCGTTTGAGCACCTCCAAGGCGGCCTGGTTCCGGCCGGCGATCAGGCTGGAGCCTTCTGGGCCGTCCATGGCGCGGGTCATGCCTTCCATATCTTCGAATTGAAGGGCCAAAGCCCGTTTGAGGGCCACGGCACGGTTTCGATCGAAGAAGGCGAGCAAAAGTTCCATTTCCGGCGGCGGGCCGTCGGAGGTGCTTTGCTTGGCCAGGCTATAGCCCATCACCCGCAGCATCATCTTCCACATCGCCTCGCCCCGCTCTTTTTGGGACTTGGCCAGTTGTTCCGGCGACATATCCGCATGCACAAAGTGCTTGGGTGTATAGTCGATTTCGTCCAACTGATAGGAAAGTTTCAGCACATCGGAGAAAATCTTTTGCATGAGGGAAACCGGATGCGCACTGGGCCGGACGCCGCCTTTGGGTACCCGTGTCCCTTCCGGCGCTACCAGTTCGTAAAGGACCGCATCGTACTTCTGAAACTCCTGGTTGAGCTGCTGATAGTAGCGTTTTTCCCCAATATGGACGGCAGCGACCAGATCGACCGTTGGACTGGTCTGGCTGCAATCCATCGGCACATACCGGACAATGGCCGTCTCCAAGGCCGCCGGTTGGTTCTTCTCGTCCCGGCGGATGCGCAAGAATTGGCTCGATTTGGAATCGGCCTGCTGATCGGCGGTGCCGGCAGCCGGGCCTTTGCCCACCGGATGGTCCGCCAGGTGGGAAGCCGCCCTCTCCAGCCCGGCCCCTGGGCCTGATTCCGGACCATCACTTCTGCCCGGGGCGCCAAAAAATCCCCATACCAAAGCCCCAAGCCAAACAAACAGCCATAACCAGATGGGCATGTTCTCTCTCCTTTCAGAACGGCTCCCTTGGGCAGGGCCGGAACCAGGCGTCCGATTCCCTCCGTATGGGGAAAACCTGCCCCATCGAAAAATACCGGCGCCCACCTCCTAGCCCAAAAACGCGAAATCAATACTGTAGTATTATAACCGATTCTGTCTGGAACCTATAGAGGAAAATCCCCTTTTTCTGGGCAGCAGAGGTTCCAAAAGATTTCTTCCCGTGGCGATTCAGGAGTCTTCCCTGTGAGTACCGAATATATCCAAGTGCTGACGACCATTGATAGCCAGCAAAAGGCGGCCACGGTGGCCGAAACGCTCCTCCAGAAGCGATTGGCCGCCTGTGTGCAGATCATCGGCCCTATCCAAAGCCATTATTGGTGGCAGGGCCGACAGGAACAAAGCGAAGAATGGCTTTGTGTGGCCAAGACCCGGCAAGAGCTGTATCCGGCGGTGGAGTCGGCCATCCGGCAGGTGCATTGTTATCAGACGCCGGAAATCTTAGCCGTGCCGATCCTCACCGGGTATGAGGGATACTTGACCTGGCTGGGGCAAGAAGTCCGGCAAGGCCGCGGCGAAAAACTCCCGTAAGCTCCGTTCTGGATAAAAACAGAAGGGCCAATCCCGCCACCCAAGGATTTTCTCCGCCTGCATGAGGGCTTCTAAGTGGGCTTTTTCGGCCAGGAGTTTTTCTTGCACTTCGGTCAGCCAGGATTGCAGGGTCTGGTTGATCCGTCGGATGGCCAGGAATCGGGAGCGGGCGTTTTCCCGACTGACCGGGCTGTGAATCCACCGCCATTTTTCGGCCGCTAAAGCTTCTGGGCCGTCAGAAGCAATGGATGAAGTTCCGTCGGTCTGGATGGCCTGATGGGGGCAGTGGAAAAACCGTTCCGGATGCCAGAGCAGTTCCCGGAACTGTTTGTGAAGATCAAGCCACTTCTCCCGGATTCCCCTGGGACGCTCCACCGGCAGATACAACGTCCCAGAAAGCGTGAAAAATCCGGGCGGTTCTAAGCCGAAAAATCGCCGGATCAGCTCATCGGTGATCTGATCATATCGGGCGCCGCCGATGCCGTGGATGAATAGATCGGCCAAGGCCAGGCGGATCCACAATGTGACGGCAAGGGCCCTGGGCCGAATCCGCACCCCCCCGTCGGCCCACTCCTGAAGGATGCCCACCGCCCGGGTCAAATCCCCCTCGGCCGTGATCGGCAATCGCTGCTCCCAACCGCCTCGATCCGAAAGTAGGGTTTCCCGTTCTCCGGGCCGCAGATACAGCGGTCGGCGCACCGGGGCCTGCTGAGTCCAAATCCACAACGGCGCTTCCAGCCAGCCATCCTCGGCCCGAAGATTGGGCACCGGTTGGGCTGGGTTTCGGATCCGATGCTGGCGGCGATATTCTCCCAAGATAGTGTTATAATGTTTATGGAGGAGCGGCAATTGCGCTGCCAAATGCACAGCAAACCACAAAAACGCCTCTCCCTGACAAAGCCGACTGAAGGGCGCTTCCCAAGTGCGGCTTCCCCAGCGGATTTCCCACAGATGGCGTGCTTGGGCCAGGGCCGATCCTAACCGGCCCGTTGCCCGTGCTCGCTCCAAAACCACCGGCCAAAACCGCCCGATCATCGGCGCCGGGACCAACTCCGCCAAAGCCCCCAAAACCCGTTGCCCAAACGCCTCGAAGACCTGCCAGTCCACCACCGGCCGATCTTCATAAGCAACGCCCGGCGCCGCTCCGTCCAGAGGAATTTCCGTCCATTTCGGTTCGTTCGGCGTGCCGGTCGGCGTCCGCACGACCATGCTCCGGGGGGTATCATGATCCACGATCAGATTTACTCCCACCGCCCCATAAAGCCGGGCCAATCGGTCCAAGGCGAAGTTTTTTAGCCAGACGCCGGGATGGAAAAGTTGCGGCTGATGGCCAGAAAGAAATATCCTTACCGATTTGTTTTCTTCGAGGCCCGCTTGGACCCAAAGGGACTTTCCTTCTGAAGGATCGGCGGGGCAAAGATTCGACCTATAAGAGCGGGTCCACTGCCAGGCCTGCTGGAGCAACTGTTGGCGGGCTTGCCGGGCCAAATCGCCCAGCCGTTTCCCCTGGCAATCATACCGGCCTGCCTGGCTCAAACGGGCCTGATTGGTCTGCACGACCGTCCCTAGTTCCGCCCAGTCCGGATGCACGAACACTCCGCCGTCCTCTTCAGGCGCTCGATACCGGATTACTGTTTCACGGAGTGCTCGGTCTGGCATAGGCCTCTGTCAGCAGGCAGCGAAGGACACAAATCTTACCGATGTACAAAAAGACTAGCCGAAATGCGATCACCCAGCCAAACAGTTGGGGCCTTTGGCCCAGAACCCTCTTGTACCTTTTGGGGAAAAACAGGAAATGGTTTTCCCTCCATATACTCGGCCATGCAGCGGCGGAGGACCTGGCGATAGACGGCCAAGCGGGTGGCCGGGTCGTCCAATGCACCGCCAAAGGAGCGTTTTTCCTCCAGGTAAATCCGGGGCACCGGCAGCTCCACCATGGTCCATCCCAACTGGGCCGCCTGCACCCACACCTCCAACGGCATGGCATAGCCGGTCTCGGTAATCCGTAGATTGGCCAAGGCCTCCACCCGATAGGCCTTGAATCCGCAAAAGGCATCCGTAATTCCCAAGTCCAAAAGCCGATTCAACTCTTCGGTGATCAGCCGGTTGATCCGGCGGCGGTCTTCTGGCGGCGGCCTGTCGCCCGGAAATCCTCGGAGATACCGGCTGCCAGACACGATATCCACCTCCGCCGTCCGGGCGGCCACAAACTCAGGAATCCGCTCCGGCTCATGCTGGCCATCGCAGTCGATGGTTACCAGGGTCTCGTAGCCGTTCCGCAGGGCAAACTCAAACGCCGTGCGTAGCGCCGCCCCATAGCCTAGATTTCTCGGATGTCGGATCAAGTAGATACCTTTTCGGCGGGCCAGGAGCTGTTGGGTCCCGTCCGTGGAGCCATCGTCCACCACCAAAACATACGGCGAATACCGGAGCACGGCCTCCAACACGGGCCCCACATGGGCCGACTCATTATACACCGGCAAAGCCGTCAATACCTTCTGGGCCATCGGACTGCGCCTTTCCAAATGGGTAACACTTTAGCCGAAGGGAGGGGCACGCTGGTCGTGCCCGCCGTCTCCCCTCTCCCCACCGTGGGAGAGGGTTAGGGTGAGGGGGCCTTATATGTCATTCCTGCGTAAGCAGCAGTCCAGGCTTGTTCCCGCGCAAGCGGGAATCCAGGGAACATGGCCTCCTACTTTCTTTCTGGACTGCCGCCTTCGCGGGAATGACACCCCTGGCCCGGCCAACCGACAGGTTGGCCGGCCTCTCGACGGCCAGGGGAGAGGCGAGCAGGCTGGAGGGGCACGTTTATCGTCCCCGCTGGAGGGACGCGCCAATCGCATCCCTTCACGGGTGGACCTGACAAGCAGGTCCCTCCAGGGGCCTCTTCCTTCGGCTAAAATGTTACGCTCTTTTTATAATTTTAACACGTCCGGCCAGGGGGCTCTGCACTGCTTCGCAAAAAGGAGGACTTGGGACATCGGGTTGTTCTAGGGAGCAAGCAGCGATCGGGCGCCTCTTTACGGGAAGGGAGCTGGGGGACATCCTAGGCCAAGGCGAAGCAAGAGGGCCTCTGGACCGGACTGGCAGCTCTCCATAAAATGGGCAGATTGGTGTATTTTGTTGGGAAAGGCTCCATGAGATGAAGAGTATCTTTTGGCGGATTGTGGGGATTTGGCGGCCCACGGCAATTGCCGTGGGGATATGTTGGTCGGCTTTAGGGGCTGCTGGGGGTGAGGCGGGGACAGAAGGTGTTGCGCCCATGGCCGATTTGCGGCTTTTTGTCCAGTCCACCGCGGCCCCGGCAAGTCTTCCCCACCCATCAAGTCTTCCCCAGTACGTCTCCGCCCCGCAAACGAAGGAGCAGTCCGTGTCCGAGCAAGTGCAGGCGTTTTTGGATCGGTATGAGAAACAATTGGCCGAGTTGGAGAAAAAGGCCAATTTAGCTTCTTGGCAGGCGGCCAATTCGGGCCGAGCCGAAGATTACCAAGCCTCTGCCGCCGCTGCCCTGGCGGTCCGCAGATTCCACAGCGACCAAGCAGCATGGACGGAAGTTCAACGGCTTCTGAAGCATCGGCATGAGTTAGCGCCGGATGTGGCCCGAGCGCTGGAACTGACCGAGCTGGCCTATCGGGCCAATCAGCTCCCGGAAGAAACTCTCCGGCGGTTGGTAGAAGCATCGACCGAAATTGAGAAACTTTTGAACACATACCGTGCCCAACTGGATGGCCAACCTTATTCCAATAACCAACTGCTGGAAATGCTTCGCCAAGAGGGGCAGTCGGCCCGTCGGCAAAAGATTTGGCAAGCCCTGAAACAAGTCGGCGGCCTGGTGGGGCCCAAATTGGTCGCCTTGGCGCATCTGCGAAACCAGGCTGCCCGACAACTCGGCTACGACAACTACTGGGCCATGCAAATGCACCTGCAAGAACATGAACCGAAGGAATTGCTTGCCTTGTTCGACGAACTGGAGCGGCTCACCCGGGCGCCGTTCACGAAGATGAAAGCCCAGATGGACACCGAATTGGCCGAGCGGTTCGGCTGCTCAGCGGAGCAACTTCGGCCTTGGCACTACGATAATCCGTTTTTCCAAGCACCGCCGCCTTCGCCCCGGGTGGACCCGGAGGAGTTTTACCGGACCAAAACCAAAGAAGACATGGTGGAAATAGCCCGGCGGTTTTTTGCGGATGTGGGTTTGCCCGTGGAAGAAATCCTCCGCCGAAGCGACTTGTACGAACGTCCAGGCAAAGACCAACACGCCTTCTGCACCCATATTGATCGGCAAGGGGATGTCCGCACTTTATGCAATGTGAAACCCACTGCGGAATGGATGGGCACGGTCCTGCATGAACTGGGCCACGGCGTCTATGAGTTGGGATTGGACGGCCAGTTGCGCTATACGCTTCGGCAACCGGCCCATGCCTTCACCACCGAGGCGGTAGCCATGCTGTTTGGGGCTAAGGTCTTCGAGCCGGAGTTTTTGGTGCATTATGTGGGCCTGGCGCCGGAGCGGGCAGCCGCCGCGGCCCAACCCCTGGCCGAACAACGCCGACGCGAACAACTCATCTTCTGCCGATGGACCCTCGTGATGTTCCATTTTGAAAAAGCCCTGTACGAGAATCCCGATCAGGAGCTGAATCGCCTGTGGTGGGACCTGGTGGAGCGGTATCAGCAGTTGCATCGGCCGGAAGGTCGGAATGAACCGGATTGGGCTGCGAAACCTCATTTCACCATCGCACCGGTCTATTACCATAACTACATGTTGGGCGAACTTTTTGCGGCCCAATTACGTCATGCTGCTGCCCAGGCTGGCCCCCGTGCCGAAGCCGGCCAAGCCCCCTCGGCCTCTTGTCCACCCGGCACAGCAGGTGCCTTCGGAGTTTCTCCGGCGGGGCAGCCCCCCGCACCGGACAGATCATTAGGGTTTTTCCTTCGGCAACGGGTTTTTGCCCCGGGCGCCCGCTGGCGGTGGCCGGAGTTTGTGCGCCGGGCTACCGGGGAGCCGCTCTCGGCCCGATACTTCGCCCAGGAATTGGCCGCCCCCTAGGCTCCGGGCTTCTTCCCACGGTCCAACGGCCTCTTCCATAGGGGGCATTTTTCTGGAACCGTTGCATCGTTTGCAGCATGCCCTGTTCTGGGGTTCTGGGGTGTTTTGCCATTGCCTTTTAAGGGCCATCCAGGGTATATTTTAGACAAGGGGAATTATTGCCCTGTGGGTTTCCAAAAGTTTCTCCTGTTTTTCCTATGGGGAAAGGTTTTTTGCCGAGTCGGCCTTGTTGCGGCTGTGCCCCATCCTGTGGGGGGCGGGAGTGAAAGGAGAACCGGGCGCCAGGCGAGGTCTGGATTTTTCATCCTCCTGCCGGTCTGGGGTGGAAAAGAAGGAGAAAAAGGAATCGAGCGGTGAAGAGACGCCGGGGAGTCCGGAGGGGCAGCCGCTCCAGTAAAGCTGCAACGAATCGGCGTCAGAACCAATGTCTGAAGAATCTTTGCGGCGACGGGCGGCGTGGGAAGCCGCTCGAATTTTGTTCGCTCGAGAAGAAACGGAGCTTTTCCGGGCCAAGCGGAAAGCCGCCCAACGTATCTACGGCCCCCATTTCCAGCGGACTGATCTGCCGAGCAATCGGGAAGTCCGAGAGCAGTTCCAACGGTTGGCCGATCTGCACGCCTCAGGCCGATATGCGGAGAATCTTCGGCTGCGGCGATTGGAGGCGTTGCGTTGGATGCGGCTTTTGGCGGCGTTCCATCCGCGACTATTCGGCGGCGTTCTCACGGGGGAAGCCACCCAGAGGCCAATCATCTGGCTCCGGTTGTTTTCCGACCGGGTGGCGTCCATCCGACGGATTTTGCATCTCGAAGGGGTCGCCTATCGGATAGAACCCATTCCCGCCGAGCGGCGAAAACCGCACAGCGCTTCGCATCGGATTTGGCTTCGTGGGGCCCTCCCGATACATATACTTTTATATCCTTATCGTCTCTATCGGCGGGTGTTTCGAAGTCGAGCGACGGGACAGGTTCTTCCGCAGGCGACCTTGGAAGAATTGGAGGAGCTGTTGGCCCAGGTGTATCCGCAGCTTTGGGTGCGGCAGACAGCGGCCGAGGCCGAAACGCCGCTGGATCGGTTTCAGGTGTATCAGATTCTTCTGTCAGCCTTGGAACAGGTGCGGGAGGACCCTCGAAAACATCCCGAAGGGGATGTGCTGTACCACAGTTTACAGGTATTTGAGTTGGCCCGGGACGCCCGCCCTTATGACGAAGAGTTCCAATTGGCCGCCCTGTTGCACGATGTAGGGAAAGCGATTGATCCTCGGGATCATGTGGCCGCCGCTTTGAAGGCCCTGGACGGCTACATTACGCCTCGAACCGCCTGGTTCATCGAACATCATGGGGAAGCCTTGGCGTTTCGGGAAGGGACTTTGGGCGCACGGGCCCGACGGCGGCTGGCGGCCTCAGAAGATTTTGAGGAACTGATGCTCCTGGCCCAATTCGATCGGCAATCCCGACGCCGAGGCGTCCGCACCATGGACGTGGAAGAAGCCCTCCAAGCACTGCGCGACCTGGCACGCCTGTGCGGAGAATAATTTTCGTCCCGGCGCAGAGAGTCCCGAGGGCGAATGGGTCTTTTCCGCGAGTAGGGTTTAGATATATTCCTGGTAGAGCGGGGTAACGACCAACTCCGGCACCAGGACATGGCGCGGTAATTTAGCCACCATGACCACACAGGCAGCCACATCTTCGGGTTTGAGCATCTGAGCGCGCCGTTCCGGCGGCACTGGGGTGGGCCGATGTTCCAAGATGGGGGTATCTACTTCCCCAGGGTAGATATTGGTAACTCGGATCCCGTTAGGCCATTCTTCAATCCCCACACAGGTTCCCAGGGCTGTCATCCCGAACTTCGAGGCGCAATAGGCCACTCCGCTATATTTTAAAGCCCGTTTCCCGGAGATGGAGGAAATGTTAACGATCAAACCTTCTTTTTTGGTCCGCATAGCGGGCAGGGCCGCCTGGATGCAATAAAACGCTCCGTTGAGATTGACGGCGATGATCCGGTCCCAATCCACCGGATCCAGCTCCGCCGTAGCCCGCCGACGGATGTTGATCCCTGCACTGTTGACCAAAATGTCCACCGGTCCCAGGGTCTTTGCCATCCAGGCAAAAAGTTTCTCCACGGCTTGGCGATCGGCTACATCACACGGATACCACACCAAGGGCGGTTCTCCCAGATAGCTTTCCGCAGCCCGACGGAGCTTTTCTGTATCCCGACCAGCAATGGCCACTCGGCATCCCTCCTGCGCCAGCGCCTTAGCAATCGCTAGTCCAATCCCACTGGAGCCCCCCGTCACTAAGACCACTTTGTTCTCTAACGGCATCGATTCCTCCTAAACTGCTCTGGCAAAAAGACCAAAACGGTCCAAAAATTAGAAAATACGTAACATTTTAGTCTGACTGTATCCACCGGAACCAATTGCCACAATCTGTGGAGTACGGGCGATTTTAAGCCCCTACAAGTCGTAGGGGGCTGGCCGGGTGGATACAGTCAAATTAGCCGAATGAAGGGGTCTATGTGTCATTCCTGCGCAAGCAGCAGTCCAGGGTTTTTTGTACTTCCCCCCTTGACTCCCAACACAGTATCTCACCCGGCCTGCTGTGCAGGCCGGCCTCTCGACGGTCAGGGGAGAGGCCAGTGCTTCATTCGGCTAAAGTATTACGAGAATACCTATTCTAGGGGGCAATGTAAATAGAGAGCGGTGTTCCCTATTTCTGCCGGACGATGGGTCTCTCATCGTTTTTTGATCCTTGGTAGGACGGGGGCAAGTCCATGCCCCTACCAGAACCGCCAGAAAAACGGAGAGGAGACATACCATCTTCTTTGGCCGATGTCCCAGGATCAGCTTGGACCTACTAGACGTTCGAAGCGGAAATGCTTAGCATAGTATAAAAAGACGCCGTGGAGGAGGCAGCCAAGGCGCTGTCCAAGGACTCGTTGGGATGTTGGGGTTGGGTAGGAAGTGCTTATGACGAAAAAAGAAGAAGGTATCGAAGTGGACGGTGTGGTTACCGAAGCGTTGGCCAATACGCGATTTCGGGTCCAAGTGGAAGGAGGCCATATGGTCATCGCCCATTTGGCAGGCCGACTTCGGAAAAACTTTATCCGCATTGTGCCCGGCGACCGTGTGCGGGTGGAACTGTCGCCCTACGATCTGACCAAAGGCCGAATCGTGTACCGGGAACGCTAACTTGCGGCCCCCGCTTCTGTTTGCTCTTTCCCCTTGCTTTTTTCTCTTTTTCGGCGTGAAAATTGCTCTTGGTTCTGTTCTGGGATTTCTATCCAGATTCTTCGGTATCCCAGAGGATCTGATGGGCGTCGAAGATGGGTCCTTCTGCGCAGGCTCGGCGATAATCCCAGGCGCCTGATTCATCTCGAACCCGCACCACACAACTAAAACAGATGCCCAGACCGCAGGACATGGGCCTTTCCAACGAAGCCAGGCATGGCAAGCCCAACCGACGGGCTATCTGAGCCGTGGCCGCCATCATCGGTTCCGGGCCGCAGCAGACGATCCGGCAAGGAAGTCCTGCTTGGGCGACAATCGGTTCGATCAGTTCGGTTACCAGGCCCCGATGGCCGCGGGAACCGTCTTCGGTGCAGATATGGACTTCGATCCCTGCCTGCCGGAACTCGTCCAACGGAGCCAGGAATGCCGCAGTAGGTTCTCCATAGCAAAAACTCACCTTTTCCGCCCAAGGCGATGGCCGGGGAGGACGGCCATATCGGCGCCGACCCAAAGCCTCCTGTCCCAGAGCCAAAAAAGGGGTAAAACCGATACCGCCGGCGACCATCACCAGATGCGGGACCGGATCGGCCGGGAACCCGTTGCCCAACGGCCCCCACACCTCCAACCGGTCGCCCGGTCTCCTTTGGGCCAACATCCCGGTAACCCGGCCTACCACCCGATAGACCAATTGGACCCCGCTTGGTGCTCCGGTCGGATCTCGGACCAGTTCATACAGGGCCAACGCCCGCCCAAACAGCGGATCGACCGATCCCGGCAGCCGAACCATCACAAACTGCCCCGGCGTCATCTGCTCCGCAATTGGTGGGCAAAAAAACCGGAGACGGTAGGTCTCCTGTGCTATCGGCTCATGGGAGCGGATTTCCACCGTGCCATGCCAGACCCGGCTGGCCTCCCGTGCCGTCTCCCGAGATGGGCAAGTTCCTGGCGACGGGGAGCAATCCTTTTGTCGGCTGTCGAACCCTTCGGAAAACATGGCCTCTTTCAAAATAGTCGTCTCCTCGACGAGAAACCTCAACCGCCGTTGGCAATGGGCGCCGGAATGATGGGTCGGTGCGAACAAAGCGAGCTTTCGATGGTTCCCTGGGGCGAATCAATGCCGTTTTTTAGGGCCGGATTTTCGTTTTGGGCCGCCGGGGCCTTTCAGGCCAGTTGCCTCATACAGGGCTTCGATTTCTTCGGCAGTCAACGGTCGGGATTGACCGGGTTTTAATTTCCCCAACCGGATCGGGCCGACGGACAAGCGGGTGAGGTGGAGTACCTTATGTCCCACCCGGGCCAACATGCGACGTATCTGCCGATTCCGCCCCTCGGCCAAGACCATTTCGAGAAAGGTGCTTTGTTTATGTTTGCCGAGGACCTTGATCCGCTCGGCTTTGAGTTTTCCTTCCGAGGACCAGACGCCTTGTTGGAGTTTGGTCAGCACTTCGGCGGTAGGCGAGCCAGCCACCTGAACCCGATAGGTCTTTTCCACTCCATATCGGGGGTGGGTTAACCGGTTGGCCAACTGGCCGTCGTTGGTGAGCAGGATCAACCCCTCGCTCTGCAGGTCCAGTCGGCCTACCGGGAAGAGCCGCTCTCCTTTGGTCGGCATCAGGTCGATCACTCGCCGTCGGCCCGAAGGGTCCCTGTGGGTGCAGACAACTCCGGAAGGTTTATACACCGCATAATAGACCAGGCGCTCCAGCCGAACCCGCTCCCCATCCACCCGTATCTCCTGCCGAAGAGGATCGACCCGGACTCCGAGTTCGGCGACCACCTGACCATCGACTTCCACTCGACCGGCTAGGATGAGTTCTTCGCATTTACGTCGGCTGCCCAGACCGGCCGAAGCCAACACTTTTTGCAGCCGAATCCCGGCGGCGATTTTCTGCCCGATAGGCGGCATAGAGGCCCCGCCTTTTTTGCCGGAAGCTCTCCGACACGGAGTCAACCGGCCTTCCGACCCTGCCGAAGCAGGAGGATTTTCCGCCGACATGGTTTCGACGGCGTCTGAAGGAGGCGTCGAACCGGCCAAATCACTTTTTCTTTTAGGAGCATACTGAGGCATGGAGTTTCCTTGGTTCTTAGGAACTACGCCGCCCAAGGAAAAACTTCCCTTCCTTGCCGATGGGGCGGCTCGGGCGCCATTTCGACGGCTTGCTTCTGAAAAGCCGTTTTCTTTCGGCGAACCGGCGGCGGACCATCTTCTGTTAACTGATCAGGGCCTTCATTTCGCGGACCGCCTGGACAAGTCCAACCATGATCGCGCGGGCGATGATGCTGTGGCCGATATTGAGTTCTTCGAGGCCCTCGAGGCGGGCGATAGGCTGTACATTGGTATATGTTAGCCCGTGCCCCGCATGAAGCACCAGGCCCAACTTCCGTACATGCCGAGCCGCCTCCACAAGCGTCTGAAACTCCTTGTCCCGCTTCGGCCCCGGCGGGGCTAAGGCGTATTGGCCTGTGTGCAATTCCACGGCATCCGCCCCCACCGTTTGTGCCGCCTCGATCTGCTGAGCATCCGGGTCCAAAAACAAACTGACCACAATCCCCGCATCCTGGAGTCGCCGGACGACCTCGGCCACCCGCCCTTGCTGCCCGACCACATCCAGCCCACCCTCTGTGGTAATTTCCTCGCGGCGTTCCGGCACCAATGTAGCCTGGTCGGGACGGGTCTGGCAAGCAATCTGGACGATCTCGTCGCTACAGGCCATCTCCAGGTTGAGTTTCACCGTTACCGTCTCTCGCAAAATACGGAGGTCTCGGTCTTGGATGTGCCGACGGTCTTCGCGCAGATGGATGGTAATGCCATCGGCGCCGCCCAATTGGGCCAAAGCGGCCGCCCACACGGGGTCCGGCTCGTTGGTCCGCCGGGCCTGCCGAACCGTCGCCACATGATCCACATTCACTCCTAGCTTCGCCATGACGGTGCTTTCTCCTACGGGAACGACCTCTCCACTCAGACCAATCCCACGCGGTCCTTTCTGGGTACCATGTTAGCCGAATGCCGATATGCCCTAGAGGACCTGCTTGTCAGGTCCGCCGCCCCGCGGAGGGGCTTGCCTTGGAGACGCCGCTTTCACGGGCACGATCAACGTGCCCCTCCATTTCTGGAGGGACCTGCTTGTCAGGTCCGCCCTTGGAGGGACGCGCTTGTCGCGTCCGTCCGGCGGGCACGATCAACGGCCCTTCCCTTCGGCTAAAGTGTTGCCTTTTCCTTTATTCTATCCGGTTCCTCATGCTTTGTCTGGCCACTGGCTACGGCCCCGAAGGAATTTTCACCTCTAAAACAATTTTCTCGGAGGTAAAGGTCTGCTCGCCGAGTTTAAGCGTCAGCCAGAAGTCGGCCTTCGGCGTGAAGGCGTCCCCGCGGACCCGATAGATCGGCGAATAGGGCGGATGGGCGTGATGCTCCCAATCCCAGACCAGCAGGCGTTTGCCGGCCTGATAGTCGGCCCGCCAGGTTTTATGGCGATCCGCCAACACCTGCTGGAGCGGCCAACGGAAAAGCTCTTGTTTTTGCCCCGGAGCCAAGCGGACCGTTGGGATGGGCGGTTTTTCTCGGCTCCGATCCCAATAGGCGCTTGCGGTGGGGTGTTCTTCCGCCTTGGCCCAAAGCAGCACCTGTTCGCTGTCGTAACCGGCCGGCACTTCCATCGGCGCCGAGGAAACATTTTCCACCAGCCCCACCAGTTCCCCTTCCGGCTTGGCCGGGTCATATTTCTGGACCGTTGATTCCAGCCGGACTTTCAGCCCTTTTGCCGCGGCCGGGCCGGGCGTCTGAGCGGCCGACCCCGGTGGAGTGGAACCCGGAGCGGGTTTCGTTTTCTCGGACGGTTTCGCCTCTCCGGTAGCCCCTGCCAAGATTTTGCATTCGGGCAGCGCCTTTTGCAGCAAGGCCGCTCCATCGGGAGTTACTCGGGTGTTGGTCAGATGGAGGGTTTTCAATTGCTTTAGCTCGCCCAACGGCGCCAGCCCGGCGTCGGTAATCACGGTTCGGCCCAAATGGAGAAACTCCAAGTTTTTCAAACTCCGCAACTTCGGCAATCCCGTATCGGTAACCCGAGTATTGTCCAAATTGAGCCAGATAAGCTGGGGCATCTGGGCCAGGTGGTCCAAGCCGGCGTCCGTAATCGGCGTGGTGTAGAGGTTCAAGCGGGTCAGTTTCGGCAACTTTGTCAAGACGGCCAAGGAAGCGTCGTCCACGCCGGTTCGGCTCACATCCAATTCCATCAATTCCTGTAAGTCGGCGATCTTGGCCAATCCGGAACCTGTGATCTTCGTTTCACTCAGCCGAAGCCGACGTAGTCGGCCCATCTGGCCGATGTGTTCCAGACCGGCGTCGGTGATCTGGGTTTTGGCCAAATAAAGCTCTTCTAATCGGGATAACTTTTTGAGCCGGGCCAATCCGGCGTCGCTCAGCCGGGTCTCATCCAACTTCAACACGGTCAGCTTCGGCATACCGGCCAGCACCTCGGCCGTCGCATCGGTAACCTGCTGTCCGGTCCACCGTAGGCTTTTCAGTTCCGGCAAGTCGGCCAGACGTTTGGCGGCCTCGTCGCTGGCTTTGCCGTTACCCAGATCGACCAGAACCACCCGGCCCTGGGCGTTGGTTTTGATCGCAGCGCCTAGGCTGCGAAGGAAACCCGCCGCCTGCCCCTCCCCGCTTTGCTCTGTCCCGGACGAAGCGCCTGAGGAGGGGGGCGACGCCGAAGCGGGTTGGTCCGCTGCGGGGGAAGGGCCGCTCTTTTCCGCCGCGGCCGCAGACGCCGCCATGCCCACCGCACTCCTGGAATCGCCCCAAACCACAAAACCGCCCCAAACCACCAAACACCCTATCGCAGCACATTTCAGACTCGACCGTCGGTAGTCCATAGGTTTCTCCCATGCTAGAAATTTAAGTTTTCGAGTAACACTTTAGCCGAATGGAGACCGATGTGTCATTCCTGCGTAAGCAGGAATCTAGGCTACTTTGTGCCTGCTACGGTGCTCCTGTGTGGCAAGCGGGCCCAAGGCAATAGGAACTTCTCCTATTTTCTGGGTTCCCGCTTGCGCGGGAATGACACACTGGGTTTCTGGATTCCCGCTTGCGCGGGAATGACACACTGGGTTTCTGGGTTCCCGCTTGCGCGGGAATGACACACTGGGTTTAGCCCGTCAAGGGAGAGGCAAGTTCCTTCATTCGGCTAAAATGCTATATCATCTAATGTACTATCTCCCGGGCTGGTCAAGAAGTGCCTTTCCCGCTCCGCGCCCAAGGCCGGACTTCCCTAGGCTCGCCAGGACGGGGGCTAGAAGATCAATCTGGCCTGTTGGAAACGCTCTTCGGCCAAGGTCATCAGGGCGTCTTCGGCCGCCTCATCGGAGGCCTCATAAGTAACAGAAAAACGTAGATACGGTCCCGCATCGTCCCAAGGCACGGTAACAATGGAAAGCTCCTGGATCAGCCAGTGGCAGGCTTCTTCAGCATTGGCAAACCGGCGTCCGTCTCGGAGTCCCTTGGGCGCTGGGGCATAGACAAAATAGGTCCCGCCGGGCATCTGGCATTGAAAACCGCACCGCCGAAGCATCGCCACCAGCTTCTCTAATCGCCGACGGTATTTGGCCCGGGTTCGCCGCGGGATTTCCGGATTGTCCAGGGCGGCAATGGCCGCCTTCTGAATCGCTATGAATTGGCCGGAATCCGTATTATCCTTTACATCGGCAAAAGCACGGACAATCCGCTCGTGGCCGCACACCCACCCCATCCGCCAACCGATCATGTTCCACCCCTTCGACAAGGAATGGACCTCCACGCCAACTTCTTTAGCCCCCGGGACCTGCAAGAAGCTCAACGGCGGCCCATCAAAACTCAACATCAAATGGGCCGCATCCTGCACCACCACAATCTCGTTTTCCCGGGCAAAGCGGATCACCCGCTCGTAAAACGGACGGGTGGCGGTTTTGCCGGTGGGACTGTTCGGATAATTGATCACCAGCAGTTTCGTACGCCGACGCACTTCGGCCGGAATGCCGTCCAGATCGGGGAAGAAATCCTTTTCCGGCAAAAGGGGCAATTGATACACCTGACCGCCGTAATACTCCGTATGCGTGCCGGCCACCGGATACCCCGGTACCGTCATCAAGGTGATGTCGCCGGGGTTAATAAAGCAAGCCGGCAACATGGCCAAGGCCGGTTTCGTGCCGATCGCATGGTTGATTTCGGTTTCCGGGTTCAATTCTACGCCGAATTCCCGCTTCATAAACCGGGCTGCGGCTTCCTTGAAGGCGAAAATGCCGTTATCGGCATAGCCGCGGTTCTCCGGACGGTTGATTTCCTCGGCCATGACGCGGCGGACGGACTCGTCGGCCATGTCATCGTTTTCACCGATACCAAAGTCAATCAACGGCCGTTCCGGGTGCTCGGCCAAGACCCGGCGTTTGGCCCGCTTGATCTTCTCGAACTTATAGATTTTTTGCCCTTTTCCGTAATTCGGACCGCCGATCCGGTCGGCAAACAGGCGTTGAAAATACGGTTCGCTCATCGCCAAAAGCTCTCTATCTGGAGGAATCTCTAAAAATCGCAGTAAAATAGAGGGGGTTATTATAACCCGTTGGATTGATTTCCCTCGGCTTCTTTCTAGTTCGGGTTTTCATCCTTCCTGACGGGCATCGCCCTTTGAAAGGTCGGAAAGGAAATCGGGCAGCCTTCCACTACCCATTATGGAGGGTGTGGTATCTACCCAAAGGGCTATCCAAGGGGCAATCAAGGCTCCCTTCGAAGGGAGAGGAACGATTCGTACCCAGAACCAAAAATATCGGAAAAAAATGGCCCAGTACCGGCCCCAGAGAAGCCGTAAATCTGAATCTTTGTAACACTTTAGCCAAATGGCACCAAATCGGCTCTCTCCGGGCAGCAGAGGCACGTTGGCTGTCATTCCTACGAAACTAGGAATCCAGAAAGGAGGAGAAATCCATCTTGCCTGGATTCCTGCTTGCGCAGGAATGACACATCGTGCCCACCATTCGGCTAAATTGTTACGAATCTTTTAATTTAATCCCTTTGGAGGAGCACTTCAAGCGGACGCGAAAAACTCACTGTAACTTCCCCATTTTCCCTGTCCACCCCAATTGCGACAGCCATCGCAACATCATCGCCGGCAAAAAACTCACCGCAAACCTCCTATTTTTTCTGTTTTCCTTCGTGTTCCCCCTCTGGAGGTGTTTCTTTTTTCCAATTTTCCAGAGAAACAAAATGGGGTATATTTCTTTTTTGTCCCTAATTTTGGCCGTTGAAAAAGGTGTCCCTCTTTTTGGGGGTATTAGTCCGCCATCAGAGTGGCCGGCTGAGGATATCCCCCTAGGGATGGGGAGAGTCTGGATTCCAGCGTGCGCAGGAATGACCCTTCTTTTAATAAACGGCGTAGTAAACGGGGGGAAATCTTTCCTTTTTCCCGTATCCCCTATAGGACGGAGACAGGGAAGTTTCGGGAGGAATTGGAATTGGAGTGCGGAAGAAGGCCATTTTCGTTAGGGAAAACGTTTCCCCACGACCTGGCGATGCCGTAAAATAGAAAATCGGTAATACTTTAGCCGAATGGAGGGGCACGCTTGTCGTGCCCAATGGGCCTGTGCCCCTTGGATGTCATTCCCACGAAAGTGGGAATCCAGTTGTTTTTTCTTGGATTCCTGCTTACGCAGGAGTGACACATAGTCCTTTGCATTCGGCTAAAATGTTACGAAAATCGAAAGCCGAGGCCCAGCGGGGGTCTTCCCGATCGCCTCCCAGGGTAAAAAAGCTGACTCTAAAAACAGCCGTATTAACAGAAAACATCTTGGTTTCTTTTTAAGTACTTTACACATGGGAAGCAAAAAGACTTTGGGTGCAAAAGCTGTTTTACCGCAGAAAGAAAGGGTTTTGGGGAGTTTTCCGGCGGCGGAGACGGCCCAGGAGGGGTTGAGTAAACATCTGCCCTCTGGGGCGGCTGTGCGGGAGATCGTCGAATCGGTGGTGATCGCCTTTGTGTTGGCCTTTTTGTTTCGCACGTTCGAGGCCGAGGCTTTTGTCATTCCGACCGGTTCGATGGCCCCGACGTTGATGGGCCGACATAAAGACTTAACGTGTCCGAATTGTGGGTATCGTTTTCAGGTTTCGGCCAGCGACGAGGTAACCAGTACAGGCGCGTATCGGGGTCCGGCTTTCGATGTGGTCAGTTGTACGTGTCCGATGTGCGGCTCTCAAGTGGACGCGGGGCCGGACAAACACCGCTCGTTCAAGGGGGACCGGATTTTAGTGAATAAATTTGCCTATCAATTTTCCGATCCTCGCCGCTGGGATGTGGCCGTCTTTAAGTATCCCGGCGGCGCTTCAACCAACTATATCAAACGCATTGTGGGCCTGCCGGGAGAAACGATTCGGATTTATCATGGGGACGTCTATGTGCGCCGGCCTGGGGATACAGATTTTCAGATCGCCCGCAAGCCGCCGGATAAAGTCCTGGCTACGTTGCAGCCGGTCTATGACAACGATTATGTCGTTCCGGAGATGATGGCCCAGGGTTGGCCGAGCCGTTGGCAAAATTGGCCCTCCTCCCCTCCTCCTCAGGCCGGGGGTTGGACGCCCAGTGAAGATTTCCGTTCCTATCGGACCGATGGCAGCCGGGATGGGGAGGTTTGGCTCCGCTATCAGCATCTGCTGCCTACCTATCAGGATTGGCAACGGATGGGGCGGACCGCCCTCCACCCCAAACCGCAACTCATCTCGGATTTCGCCCCTTATAACACCAACCGGGATCGTACTTCATTCCGTCAACATCCAGGGCCGGAGATCGAGAATCTGGGGCTGCATTGGGTAGGGGATTTGGCTTTGGAGTGCGAGGTGGAAGTGGAAAGTTCCGGAGGGGGACTGGTGTTGGAATTGGTCGAGGGCGGCTGGCGCATGCAATGCCATTGGGAGTTGGCCAGCGGCGAAACTCTCCTCCGCATTGATGGCCTTTCGGACTTCCAACCCCGGGCAAAAACACCCGTCCGAGGACCAGGCCGCTATCGGCTTCTTTTCGCCAATATCGACGATCAACTGCTCCTTTGGGTCAACGGTCGATTGGTCTCCTTTGACGCTCCTACGACCTATCCGGAACTGAACAAGCATCGCCCACAGGAAGCCGATTTGGCCCCGGTTGGGATTGCCGCCGTCGATGGCGCCGCTTTGACCGTCCGGCATCTGAAAATATTTCGGGATGTGTATTATATTGCGGAGCGGGGCCAAACCGGCTCGGCCATTTCCGATTTCGAGCCGTGGCGTAGCCCCTATCGACCCGCCACAGCCGAAACAGTGGCCGAGTTCCTCTCCTCCCCGCAGCAGTGGGATGCCTTTTTGTATCTCCGCCAAGTCGAGTTCACCTTGGACAAAGACCAGTTCCTGGTCCTAGGGGACAATAGCCCTCGAAGTCGAGACAGCCGACTCTGGGAACAAGACGGCTTCGAATACTATGTGCGTCGGGACCTGCTGTTGGGCAAAGCCTTGTTGATTTACTGGCCTCATGCCTGGGATCGCATCCCGGGAACCAATATCCCGTTTCCTTTCTTTCCCAACTTTGGCCGAATGAGACTGATCCGATAATGGCTGTGGTCTTTCTCTGAAAAACCCAACCCTACGTAAAGGAATGGCTACCCCCTGTTTTGCAAGGAAGCCGCTACGATGCCCATCTTAGAAGTCCAAGGTCTGGTCAAAATCTACGGAAGCCGACGGGTGGTCGATGGCGTGGATTTCTGTGTGGATCGGGGAGAAATTGTCGGTCTTTTGGGACCCAACGGCGCCGGCAAAACCACCAGCTTCCGAATGACCTGCGGCCTGATCGAGCCGAACGCCGGCAAAGTCTTTCTGGACGGCGTGGAGGTAACCGATTGGCCCATGTACCGCCGGGCTCGGGAAGGCGGCATGGGCTATCTGCCGCAAGAGATGAGCATCTTCCGTAAACTCACCGTGGAGCAGAACCTGCTGGGCGTGATGGAACTACTGGGGATGGACCGCCGGACCCGCCGACGCCGCTGCGAGGAACTGCTGGAGATGCTGGATATTGCCCAGCTTCGCAAAAGCCTGGCCGGCGCCCTTTCCGGCGGAGAGAAACGGCGGCTGGAAATCGCCCGCGCCCTAGTCTCCAATCCGAAAATTATCCTTCTAGACGAGCCGTTCAGCGGCATCGACCCGGTTACCGTGGCCAGCATCCAACAGATCATCCGGCAATTGCGATCCGGCGGCATTGCCATCCTGATTACCGATCACCAAGTGCGGGAGACGCTCCAGATTACCGACCGCAGCTATGTGATCCGGGCGGGCAAAGTGCTTTGTTCTGGCTCGCCGGCTGAGGTGCTGGCCAACCCCGAAGCCCGCCAATGCTACTTCGGCGAAAATATGGACATCGGTTCTTCGCCAGAGGGGAAATGCTCTCCGCCTAGGGAGACCTCGGCGTCTAACGAGAATCAGGAGAAGGGATTAGACTTCGGGAGAGTTTCGCTCACCGCCAACCAAAGCGCTGCAGGTTCTGCTCCGCCGCCGCATTTGACCGCCGAGCCTAGTTCCAGCAAAATCATCCCCACCCGTCGAAGCTAACTCTTCTCCCAATTCTCCGTGGCGGCCTTCCCCAGAATCCTTCGGGACAGCATCCTCACTAGCCATTTCTTTCGGCCTAAATAAGTCTACAAAATACCGGAAGTGGTTGGAGTACTGGCGTCTCGGAAACGAAGGTATTTCGCACCTTTGGACCACTTTCGCAATTATGGGGAGTTATTTAGCTATCTGGCCTGAATCAGCTCCACGAGAAGCCCGGCGATAGACTTAACAGGCAGGAGTAACGGCTCCGGTGGTTTTTCGCCAGATAAAACCTGCCAGGCCCACCAGGGCCAGCAAGGCCAGACTCCAGGCGGCCGGTTCCGGCACATATTGCTGGGCGCCGAATAGCAGATACGTCTGCGGATCGGTGAGCAGGAGCCAATTGGCCCGAATCCACGCCGCACTCCGCGCCAGGTCCGAAATCCGAAACTCGTCAAACGTCCCCGGCACCCAACCATACCCAGATTCCCATGTTCCTACGTAATACGTACTGTTGGCCGTTAAGGGCTTGGTCAACGCCGTGGTGTTTATCAGTTGGCCGTCCAAATAAAGATACATGGTACCGTATTCTCCAGCCGAGGCGTCATAGACCTGGACCATATAGTGCCATTTGTCGTCGCCAACAACAAGATTTTGCCCACTGTTCCAACCGGCAAGGCTATTGTCGCTATATTGCCAGATATAGCCAAAATTGGGAGTGCCGCCGGTCATGGTGCGAATGGCCGCCCGGGCATTGATGGAAAAAGGATATTGGTTCTGATTGCTGTTATCATCCGTGATCTTGGCCCAGCCTTCGATGGTCAGGCTGCTGGTGGCTGGTACCGAATCCCCGGTGGCTCGGAGATATTGCGGATTGGCATAACCGCCCAGGCTGACTGCCTGGTAAAAGATACCGGGCTGACCGGCCGTTGCGCCGTTGGGGCCGGCGGTCATGTGGCGGTTTCGGCTGGTGGAGTCGGTAAACGTGGTCGCACCGGCCGACTCTTCCATATGCTGGACAATGCGGAAGTTGCTGTCCCAAGTGTCTTGGGGATTGTTAATCAGATGTCCCACGGCCGGGCCGCCGTAGTACATGTAAATCACCGTATCTTGGGCGGCGGACAGGTCCCCCTTAACCCAGGCGTAAAGTTGTTCAGAGCCCGGGTCTTTGCTGAACCGTTCGATTTCAAACGGCAGTAACGTCTTGCCGTCCGCTGCGGTAAATACAATATCATATCCCTGGGCCGATTGCCCCAGCGAAAATAGCTTATTGTTCGGATCGGTCAGCTTGATGGGCACCGGGAAGCCCGTCAAATTGGCCTGGACCGCATCTTTTTTGATCACGATCGGCTGCCGATACAGCCAACCCTCCAACCAGTCCTGCCGGATCGACTGAAAATGGGCGATCGTCGCCGGACTGAGTTGGTCGGCGGCAATAGCCTTGATCTGCCATTCCGGCAACGCATGGTTAAAAATCGCTGTCTCGTCGATCCGCCCGTGGTAGTTATATTCATAGCCCCGGCCAATATAGGCGTCTAAATTGTCTGCGGTGGCGGGATTATACGATGGGGTTGTCGTATAGGTGCGGACACCGTTGACGTACCAACGGATTTGGTTGTTCGTCAAATCCCGAACTACCGCGATATGGTTCCATTGGTTCAGATTCAGTGGGGCTTCAGATCCTACCCCTTGATAAGGGCTCGCATTACCGCCTGCGGTACCGTAGTAATACGTCACATAGCGGTACGTCTCTTGGGTAAGGGTTCCTGAGCCGCCGTAGGCCTTGGCATACGGGTTCCGCCGCACGGAAGCATCGGTGGGATAGAGCCACATGGAGATCGTCTGATCGCCGGTGATCGTTAAATCCGCCAGATTTCCCAAAAGGACATAGGGAGAATTGCCGTCGTTACGGTCGCTGCTGCCGGTAAACTGGAGGGCATAGTCGCCTGGTCGGCCGGTGTGGCCCGGCACCCATTGCGGCGGATTGGTCGCCGGTAACAAGGTACCGTGGTTACCCCGGCCGGAACTATCCGTCAGTTGGGTGCCGCTGCCGTCGTTGAAGGTCCAGTAGGCCATTAGGCCCGCCTGAGCCTCCGCAGACCCAATCCCCCCTATCCCTATTGCCAAAGCAATCCCCAGAATCCCGACCGGCCTGAGAGAAACCCGTAGAGCTCGCATGGCAGAACTCCCCGAAAGAAAAAAGATCACAACAAGCCCTCCGCTTTTGGTTAGTGGAACCTCTGAATAATTCCTTCTTTTGGTGCTCTTGGGGTTTCGGCCCTTTCCGACGCTAGGCTTACAAGCCCTAGCGGGGCCGAAAGTCCCAAGAGAACGAAATACTCCGTAGCAGCACCTTGTTAGTATAATCACCCCCCCCCTGGCGCTGTCAAGCATGGGGATAAAAAATTTTCCCAAATTTTCTCCCAGGCCCTTGGCAGCCGAAACATTTTTCGCTAACCTGTTTTGCTGTCGTAAGTTAAGTGCGGTTGTAAAGAAAAGATTTTTGGAAGAATTATTCAGAGGGTGCCCCCAAAAGGAGGGAATAATGCGCGGCGAAAAATTCGAGCAACTCTCCGGTCAGAAGACCTTCGCCTCTTGCAGCGGCTTTGACTGCCGACGAAAAACCACCCGACGACATCTCTTCTTACAAACTATGAACCAGATCATGCCTTGGCAAGCCCTGGTGGAGTTGGTCGAACCCTATTGGCCCAAACAAGACGGTCCAGGCCGTCCCACTAAACCGCTCCTGTGGATGTTGAAACTTTACTTTCTCCAAATCTGGTTCCACCTTTCCGATCCACAAACCGAAGAATTGATGCATGACTCCCATGCCGTCCAAGAGTTTTTAGGTTTGGACCTGGGCCGGGACACACCGCCAGATGAAACGACCATCTGCCGATTTCGGCATCTGTTGGAAGAGCACCGGTTGGGGGAAAAGATTTTTCAGATCGTCAATCAGTATTTGGCGGCTGCAGGCATTCGGGTCCAAAACGGCACGATCGTCGATGCCACGATCATCCAAGCGCCTACCTCCCGAAAAAACCAGCAGGGCCAACCCGACCCGGAGATGGGCGCCACGAAAAAGGGTAATCAATGGTATTACGGGATGAAGGTCCATGTAGGCGTGGACAGTCAGACGAAGCTGATCCACTCCGTGCAGGTAACCCCGGCCAATGTGCATGACAGCCAGGTGCTTGGCCAGTTGCTGCACGGCCAGGAAGAAGAAGTCCACGGGGATAAGGCCTATGTGGGCCAAGAGGCGACCATCCGACAGAAAGCGCCGAAGGCGAGAAATTGCATTTTGCAGCGGGCCAGCCGAGGACACCCCCTCTCGGCCTGGCAAAAGAAGTGGAATCAGTTGCAAAACGCCATCCGGGCGAAGGTGGAACATGTCTTCGGCACGTTGAAACATCGTTTTGGTTGGCGGAAGGTGCGGTTCCGGGGGCTAGTCAAAAATGCCGAATACGCCTATGCGGCGGCGGCCTGTGTGAACATCTATCATCATCGGAGGCGTCTATTGGAATATCTTGGCAAATCGCTTGGGAGGGCCGGTGCGGCTTTTTGTTTTGGCTGAGGCGCTGGCGGTGCGCGCGGAGCAGGCCAAAGCGATGTAAAACAGGAAAACCAGGCAATCCAGAAAAGCTCTCCCCTTCTTCGGACTTGCCCCCTCCGCCTGCTGAGACCCCTAGGAAGTGAAAAAAACAAACCCAAGAACGAAAATTCCGTTATCCGCTATTTTATTCAGAGGTTCCAAGACAAAACCCCATCTTCCTGCCGGAGACAAGTGCATCCCAAGGATGTTTTTATTCGCCGACTCCTGTGGGAGGCCAGACAGCAAATCCCAAACAAATCTCCCTACGGGATCGCACTGTCCCTGGAAGAAACTTTGCCGTCCTCTGTACTTCCCCTCCACCAGTCTGCCCCCATGATCCCTAACCTCCCCATGGGCGGCAATGAGCCAAAAGCTCCTCTGAGAGGCTGTCCCGAAATGGGCAGCCCCGCGGCGGCCCCCATCCCTTTCCAAACCGTTCTGTTTTACCAAAGTGCCGTTTTATTGGGAGGCTTGGGGGCCGCCCGTTGGTTGTGCTTCCCCGTAATGGAATTTCGGGACAGCCGCTGAGGAGAAAAACAGCTCTTCCCACGGACGGACTCGACGCATCCCTCTTTCGCTCCCAGAGCCAGTCTCCCCCTAGATTGGTCTCTGTGTTATGGGTAAAAATATTAGAAACGTGTTTTCCGGACTGGAAAAAGAAGCCCGCCTATCCGCCCGGCAACGAAGAGCCTATCCTAAAATACAATAGGTACCTTCACCACGGGACCGATGCTCCGCCGCGAAACGGCGGACGACGCTCCTTGGGGGATGGACCCTAGGCCGGAAAATAATTTTTCCGCCGAGGGTCTCTCAGACAATACCCCTTTGGGGCTGGAGCAGCGCGGGGGGAAAGGTCTGGCGGCCGGACTGGAGGCAAGATTTCCTTTGCGAGTTGCCCTTGATGTTGGTCGCCCAAAAGGGCTGGAACCTGGACAGACCGACGGTAAAACCCTGGAGACGCCCCGACAGTAAAACCCTAAAACCCTGGAGACGCTACTGCCGACGAGACACCCTTCCCAGGCCGAGTGGCGGAAGTGGAAGACGCTCAGGACTTAAAATCCTGTGTGGAGCAATCCACGTGCGGGTTCGAGTCCCGCCTCGGCCAATGAAAAGGGCAACCGTCATCAAGGAGGGAAGATAGCTGAGGGTGTGCGGTCATTCCGAGGCGGATACCTGCGCAATTCCTGGTCGTTCCGCCCTAGAATCGACTCCTACCAATCCGACACCCAATAGGTCTATATCAATTTGATATATCTGTCTATCATGCAAAGACTTAGAGCCTCTACTAAAAGGAGCTTTTCTTATCCACCGCCCAGAGGGAGGGAACACCCACCGATCTTTCCGGGATTTCATTTTGTTAGAGGCTCTTAAACAAAACGAATACCGGACGCCCTGCATGCCGGGACTTAGAGCCTATCCCAAAATGCCGTCCCCCTGTCCGATCCCTCTCTGCAAGTAGGTTTCCGGGGGCAGGATAAATCGAACCCACCTTGCGCCAAGCCCGATTTTGGGATAGGCTCTTAGACAAAACGAATACGGGACACCCTCAGATAGCGGGTGGGGTATCCTGACAGGTACGGCAGAAAAGCCCTGTTTCGGTGGGGGAGGATTCTATCCCAGAAGGTTCGGGCGGTGGAATTGCTCGCAGGTGGTCCACTGCCCAAGGGAATATCTTTGCCTTGGGGCCGGGGAGAAGGTTTTGGCGGTGGAATCGTTCCTAGGAGTAGGCGGCGGCTTGGTTGGGGAAGACCATCTCCGAGAGGGTTCGGGAAGGTTGTCGGGGACTGGAGTCTTGGGAGTTTTTTCAGGGGTGATTTATCGGCCGCCTGCCGAGGCGATCATGCCTTCCAAGGGACTGGAAGCGGTGGCGTACAGGCGTTTGGGGATACGGCCGGCCAGGTAGGCCAATCGGCCAGCTTCGGCAGCCAATCGCATGGCCCGGGCCATGGCGATGGGATTTTTGGCGTGGGCAATACCTGTGTTCAAAAGGACCCCATCCACGCCCAGTTCCATCGCTACGGTTACATCGCTGGCGGTTCCCACGCCGGCATCGACAATGACGGGGTAGTCAGGATCGCCGTCTTTCAGATATTCCAAACAGATGCGGATGTTATTCGGATTGAGGATTCCCTGGCCGGAACCGATGGGGCTGCCGGCGGGCATGACGCTCGTTGCCCCCGCCTCTTTCAAACGTCGGGCCACTACGGGGTCATCGGTGGTATAGACCAGCACTTGGAAGCCGTCGGCCACCAGTTGTTCGGCGGCTTTCAAAGTGCCCATGGGATCGGGCAACAAGGTTTTCGGATCTCCCAGGACTTCCAATTTTACCCAATCAGCTCCGGGGTTGCCGAGTTGCGAGAGGATTTCGCGACCAAGTCGGGCCACCCGCACGGCGTCTTCGGCGGTGTAACAGCCGGCAGTGTTGGGCAGGATGGTATAGCGCTTTGGGTCCAGATAATCCAGGAGATTTCGCCCTTGGGCGTCCAGGAGCCGTTCCCGCCGGACCGCTACAGTAACACATTCCGCGCCAGCCGCTTCCAAGGCTTCTTGCATCAGCTCGAAAGTGGCATATTTTCCGGTTCCCACAATGAGCCGACTCCGAAACGTATGCTGCCCAATGCGTAACACATCCGAAGCCAATGTATCCATAGATCGATGCTCCCGTTTTCGTTTGCGTGGAGAGAGGATTGCTCCTTATGGTCTCTGGAGCTTATGGTTTTTACCGTCCAAACGCTTCATCTTACTGCCTCGGCCGTCGATTGACAATGACGAGGGAGGCGATTCACAGCGGCGGCATTCGCACGGAATTGGATCGGACTTTTTCCAAGAAGAATCGCCTTTCCCAAGGGCTTGAGAATGTGGGGGCAGGGAGTTCCGGCGGAGTAACATTTTTAGCCGAATGAAAAGACCGTTGGAGGGACCTGCTTCGGAGGTCCGATCCCTGGGAGGTATCTGCCTTGGATCACCGCTTTTGCGGGCCTGCCAAGCACGCCCCTCCCTTCGGCTAACGTGTTATCCGGCGGATTGTTTAGGAAAGTTGATTGACATTTCCGCTGGGGTAAACTATGGTAAGAAAAAATTGGACTTTGGCAAGAATCCAGCGGTGTTTGGCTAGGTTTGGCAAAAGGAGGGAAACATCCATGCGTGAAAAGAAACAGGTGGGAATGAATCGGCGACGATGGTTAGGCGGGGCGGCGGCAGCGGTGGGAGCGATGGGATTCGGCGGGCGCCTTTGGTCGGCTGAGCGGCGAAAACGCCGCGTTCTAGAAGAAGGTCCCGCGGTAACCAAAGGCCGCATCCGTCAATCGGTGTGCGACTGGTGTTTTATCGGCAACAGTTCCCCTCAGCCTTGGACCCTAGAAGAGTTGTGCCAGAAAGCGAAGGCCCTGGGTATTTTGTCGGTGGAGCTTGTTCAGCCGAAGGATTGGCCCATTTTGAAAAAATACGGCCTCGTCTGTGCCATGGCCCCCAGTCATGGTTTTGTGAAAGGTTGGAACCATAAAGAAAACTGGCCCATGTGCAAAGAGAAGATCGAGCAGGCGGTGGATGCGGCCGCCGAGGCCGGCTTTCCGAATGTGATCACCTTTTCCGGATTCCGGGAAGGCATGGCGGATGACGTGGGGATGGAAAACACGGTGGCCGGGCTGAAAACCGTCATCGGCTACGCCGAGAAAAAGAAAGTTACCCTTTGCATTGAGGTTCTGAACAGTCGGGTTGATGTGGAGATGAAAGGGCATCCCGGCTACATGGGCGACACGGTGGAGTGGTGCGTGGAGGTGTGCAAGCGGATCGGCTCCGAACGGATGAAAATTCTGTTTGACATCTACCATGTGCAGATCATGCAGGGCGACCTGATCACCCGGATTCGGCAATTCAAGGAATACATCGGCCATTATCACGTGGCGGGCGTGCCGGGCCGAAATGAACTGGACGAAAACCAGGAAATCAATTATCCGCCGATTATGCGGGCGATTGTGGAGACGGGTTTCCAAGGGTATGTGGCTCAAGAATTTATTCCGACTCGGGATCCCCTCCAGTCGCTGCGAGAAGCCGTTCGGTTGTGCGATGTATAACCGCCTCCAAAAAGAACTCGGCTTTTTTGCTTTTTGACGGTCGGAAGGGTAGGCGTTGTCGGCCCCCTTATCTTGCCGCTTGGCAAGAAGGAGTCCTCGCCTGTTTAGACAAAGCGGGGTCTTTCTGTGCGGCTGGGAGGCGGTTTTCCGAAAGGGGGCGAGCGTCGTCTTTTAGAGGGGTGTACGGTTTTACGTTCCTAGTTTCACTGTATCTACCCGGCCAAGCCCCCACAACTTGTAGGGGGTAAGAATCGGCTCAAACCCAACAGATTGTGGTAATTACTTCCGGTAGATACAGTCAAGCTAGTACGACAGCGCCAAGTTCGCATGAGTGGTTGGGCTGTGCCGCTGCTAGGATCACCGACGAATTGGGGTTTTCTCGCAATTTATTGGTGTGGTACTAGATTTTTCCGTTCCGGGCGGAAATAGATGTTTATTCGATGGCCTTCTTTTGGGAGGGAAAAACTCCCGCGGTCGGACGCCGAGCTGGAGGGCTTGGTGCGGACGCTTCGGCAGGATGTGGAGGTGCTGGCAGGCCAGATCGGACCGCGATGTTTACTGAATCGGCCGGAAAAACTCGCCGAGGCCGCCCACTATATCCAAACCCGCCTGGAAAGCCTGGGTTATCGGGTGGATCGCCAGAAGTATTCGGCCTGGGGACATGAGGCCGTCAATCTAGCTGTTCAGTGCTTTGGCGGAAGTCGGCCCGATCAGATCGTTCTGATTGGGGCACATTATGATACGGTAGCCCAGTCGCCGGGGGCGGACGACAATGCGACCGGCGTGGCCGCTTTGTTGGCCTTGGCAGAACGAGTTGTTCACGCCCAACCGAGCCGCACCATCCGTCTGGTGGCCTTTGCCAACGAAGAACCGCCGTTTTTCCAGTCGGAGGCTATGGGGTCGTGGGTCTATGCCCGTGCTTGCCGAAAGCGGGCAGATCGTATCGTCGCCATGCTCTGTCTGGAATCGATAGGGTATTACACGGATCGGCCCGAAAGCCAACTGTATCCACCGCCGGTGGAAGGGATCGGTCCGAAGGTGGGAAACTTCGTCGCTTTTATCAGCGACGAACGCTCGGAAATGCTGCTCCGGCATGTGGGGAGGCTTTTCGAGCAGGCAGAGGCGTTTCCCTGGGCAGCGGCTGCTTTGCCGGCGGAAATCCCCGGCATCAGTTTTTCCGACCATTGGGCCTTCGGCGAGCAAGGGTACCAGGCCCTCATGGTGACCGACACCGCTTTGTATCGCAACCCCTATTATCACACCGCCGAGGATACTCCCGAAAAAATCGATTGGGATCGAACAGCTCGTGTAGTGCGGGGTTTGCGAATCGTCATCCAACACTTGGCCGACGGAATCGAATCAGGGCGATAGGAAGGGACTGGTATCGGCTTAGGCCCCCACCAAGTGGATCTTGAGTCCGGTTTTTTCTTCCTGATTGCCGCCGGGACTTCATGGGGTGGAGCCAGCAAGAGCGCTGCCAGAGGAGGAGGGCAGAGTCAGCCAAGCGGAGGGAATCTCCTGTCGTTCCCTCCGGACGATTTCCAAAATATCTTCTTTAGCCTGGAAGAAGGCGTCGATGATCTGGGGGTCCCATTGTCGGCCGGATCCGTTCCGAAGGATCGCCTCGATTTTCTCCATAGGCATTCCTTTGCGATAAGGGCGATCGCTGCTCATGGCGTCGAAGGCGTCGGCCACGGCCACAATCCGGGCGCCCAGCGGAATCTGTTCTCCGGAAAGTCGATCCGGATACCCAGTGCCGTCCCACGCCTCGTGATGGTACAGAATGATAGGTAACACGGTATCCAGTTTTTTCAGGTCTTGGAGAATTCGATGACCTATCCGGACATGCTGTTGGATATGAGCATATTCTTCCGGCGTGAGTTTATCCGGTTTTCGAAGCACGAGGTCTTCTACGCCGATTTTGCCGATGTCATGGAGCAACCCAGCCAAATAGATCGTCTGTTGTTCTTTGGCATTGCAGCCGAGCTGCCGGGCCAGCCGGACCGAAATCTGCGCCACCCGTTCACTATGGCCGCAGGTATAGGGGTCTCGGGCATCCAAAGCAAAGGTCAAGGCCCGCACAATGCCCGCCAACAGAGCCGATTGCTGGCGATACAATTCCAAGTTGCCGCTATGGATGCCCAGAATAACGGCGATGGAACTCAAAAGACTGGCCTCGACGGTGCCGAACTCGCCGTCGTCGATATGGTTGAAGCCCGCCAGCCAACCGAACAGATGTTCTCCTTCCACCAAGGCCACCAGGATTAACTGTCGGACCTGAGGGATAGGCCAATCCGGCCGGCGTGTGATAGCCTGGTTCACTACCACCGGTTGTAAAGGCGTTCCTAGATTCAAATGTTCGATCAGTCGGGTAAACCCAGCCGAATCGACCGGACATTGGCCTGCCGTCAGAAGCACCGGTTGCGTTCGAGTCGAACCACTGATGGTGCTTTGCTCATTAGTCGTCGGGAACAGTTGGATCGCTACTGCCTCGGCCAATAGGATTTCTTGCAACCATTCCAAAACCACCCGGCCCAGCTCCTCATCGCTGCGGGAGATTTTCAAGTTGCGGGTCAGCCGATGCAATAAGCTGATTTCTTCATAGGTGTTGGCCAGGTGGGCCGACAGACTTTGCGCCTCCTGCTCGAAATTGGCGGCACGCTCTTGCTGGTCCACATACTGGACGGCCAAGTCGCCTAAGCGTTGCAAGGCTTCCGGGGACCAGACGACCTGTGGGATGGCCCACGCCCTGAGATCAGTTTCGGTCATCCCCAAAACCGCGGCAGCCCCGGCCAGGCTCTCATCCGATCCTACCGCCCGACTCAGAAACAAACCGACAGCCACCAGATGACTCTGGTCCGTGCGTCCCAAGGGGAATGCAAACACCAGCAGGGGGTCATCGTCTTCTAAGAATTCGGGGCGGCCGTGCTCGGCCACCTGTCGGCAAAGGGCCGTCCACAACTCCCATCGCCCCCCCGGCGGATGCTGAATCGGACGTAGCAACTGGCCGCTTTCTCCATCGACCACAGCGAGTTCCGTCCCAAAAACCCGCTCCAGCACCGAAAGCACTTCGGTTAGTCCAGCCGAAAGACTCGCCTGGGTAGAAGATTTCTTTTCGGAAATCCACAATGGAGGGGCCATAGGTACTCCCAAGCACTTATTGCTTAGCCCGACGGAAAAAAATGGGATTTACCGCCCCTTTTATACCGGAAACTGCCCGGAGGATTATCGTGGATACCCCCAGAAATATCCGGAGAGAACCACCGGCCGGTAGGCCGGTTTTTCTCTAAACAACTCTAGGTCATAACTGATTCTCTAAAAACCATGTCGAGGGGAGTTTCTCTTTTCCAGGAAAAATAGAGGCTGCTCTACCATAGAAACAACAAAAACCAGGGTTTTGGGGCCATCAAAAGACGAAAATTAGCATAAATAGGGAATGCTACACCCCTCTAAATGGTTATTTTAGGAATATCCTCGGAATGGTTCCCTTTTTCCTTCCCGGACGAAACCACCTGAGTTCGGAATGACCGGGATGAACACCGGGGGGCGTATTCCTATGCAGACGCCATCTGGCCAGGCGATTTTCCATTGATAATGAACTGATGTATCAATTTTCATTCCTGCGGCGGCAGTCCAGGCCAAGATGTTCCAGAACGACAAACCCAATGCCCGCTTTCGCCGACCGCGGCAGATTCCGAGTCTGTTTTCAGCAACCGGCTGAAGCGTTACCGAATTTTTTTTCTGGCAAAAAGGGAATGGACATACCCCCGATTCTCCAAACGCACTCTTGCCAGTACCATAAGAGTAGCCCTAGGGAGGTGTTTTATGGGTTGGATTTGGGACAGGATTTACCACGAGGACTGCCTAAACGGGATGAAAAAAGTGGAATCGGCGAGCGTTGATTTGGCGTTTGCCGATCCCCCGTTTAACATTGGCTACTCTTATGACGTGTACCACGACCGGCAGAAAGAAGAAGAGTATCTGGCGTGGTGTCGGCAATGGTTGGCCGAGATTGTGCGAGTGCTCAAACCCCACGGAACGTTCTGGTTGGCCATCGGCGACGAATACGCCGCTGAACTGAAGGTGATGATGCAGCGGGAATTGGGATTGTTCTGTCGGAGTTGGGTCATTTGGTATTACACCTTTGGCGTACATTGTGCTCATAAGTTCAGCCGATCTCATGCCCACCTGTTCTACATGGTCAAAGACCCCACCCATTTTGTTTTTAACGAGGATGCCATCCGGGTGCCGTCGGCCCGGCAATTGGTTTACGGCGATCGAAGGGCCTGTCCCAAAGGCCGACTCCCCGACGATACCTGGATACTTCGGCCCCAAGATTTGCCGGAAGGTTTTCAGCCCCATGAAGACACCTGGTATTTCCCCCGGGTATGCGGCACCTTCAAAGAACGCGTGGGCTGGCATGGTTGCCAAATGCCCGAACAACTGTTAGGCCGAATTATCCGAGCCTGTTCCCATCCAGGCGACCTAGTCCTAGACCCGTTTGCGGGGAGCGGCACGACCTTGGCCGTGGCCAAAAAACTCCATCGGCATTTCCTAGGGTTTGAACTGTCGCCCCAATACACCGAGCGAATCCAGGCCCGTTTGGAGTCGATTCAGCCGGGCGATCCGTTGGCGGGCGAACCCGACCCCCTCCGCAGTGCTGCCAGCACAGCCGAAGGCATTCGGCTAGAACAACGGACGCGTTCCCCCTTTGGCCGACCAAAACGATCCCAATCTACTTCCGAAGTTGTCCCAAAGAGTTTACCCTTCCTGAGGAAACAGGAATAGTTCCTCAGGGAGCAGTTCTCTTCCCTTTCCGAAGGGAGCCCCCATGCCTCTCGATCATGGTCGTTTGTGGAATTTATTCCCGCAGTCCCACGGGTGGGAAGCCTGAAAATCCGAGATTTCTGTCCCTATTTGGGTTGAATGGTCAACTCGAAGATGAAGAAAGACGAATCAGTCCGTTACCCCTATTGCCTACAAGGATTGCCCCTATGAAGTTTGCCATCTGTAACGAAACCTTTCAGGATTGGCCTTTGGAGAAGGGATTCCAATTTGCGGCCGAATGCGGATATGAGGGTGTGGAGATTGCCCCATTTACCATTGCTCCCTATGTTACCCAAATTTCTCAAACTTCCCGACAGACGATTCGGAAACAAGCCGAACTGTCCGGGCTGGAAATCATCGGCCTCCATTGGCTATTGGCCAAAACCGAAGGATTCCACCTGACCAGCCCCGACCCAGAAATCCGCCGCCGCACTGCGGATTATTTGGCAGAACTTTGCCGATTCTGTGCTGACCTAGGCGGCCACATTCTGGTCTTCGGTTCCCCCAATCAGAGGAACCTTTTGGAAGGCGTCTCCCCCCAACAGGGCATGGATTATGCTGCCGAGGTCTTCAGCCGGATTGCTCCAGTTCTAGAAAAAAATGAGGTCGTTTTGGCGGTCGAACCGTTGACCCCTGCCGAAACCAATTTCCTATGTACCGCAGCGGAGGCTGTGGAACTGATCGAACGGATCGGATCAAGCCAAGTCCGGCTGCATCTGGACTGCAAAGCGATGAGTTCGGAAAAACTGCCGATTCCGGAGCTTATTCGGCAGTATCATCCCTGGTTAGCCCATTTCCATGCCAACGACCCGAATCGCCAAGGACCGGGTTTCGGACAGTTAGATTTTGTCCCCATTTTCGAGGCCCTCGGCCGGGTGGACTACCAAGGCTGGGTTTCGGTGGAAGTTTTTGACTATACTCCTGGAATCGAACGGCTGGCCCAAGAAAGCCTCCAGTACATGCTTTCCTGCTTGGAAAAGCTCACCCAAGGATAACTGCCCCCTCATGGAATTCGAGTTCGTTGTTAGCTTGACTGTATCTACCGGAAGTAATGACCACAATCTGTTGGGTTTGAGCCGATTCTTACCCCCTACAAGTTGTGGCGGCTTGGCCGGGTAGATACAGTCAAATTAGAAAAAGAGCAGTCTCCTCACACCACTTCAACGGGTTGCACGGGCCGCGCTGCAGGCAGGTAGCATAAAGTAGCTTGAGTTTCTGCTTCCGCAGGCATGGCACGGAGAGGCCTTCTTCCACTACCGCTAAACGGCGGTCCACTTTTTCCTTTCTTTTTTCCTCTGCTGAGGGGGTAGGAAAAGGGCAGAAAAGGGCTCTAGAAAACTTTAAGGAGGCGTTTTTCTGACCGAAGGATACCCCCCCTACAAGCAGGTTTTTCAGAATCTGCGGAGGATTTATACCCTCCAAAGCCGACTTGTAAGGAAATGAGGTTGACCTTTGGGGGGATTCATAGTAGAAGAAGTCAAAATCCCCAAGGGGTGAATGATTCTATTTTTGAATCCGAATCTCATTTTGCTTATTTTTTCTAAACTGTGCTTCTTTTTTATTTTCGCTATCTTTTTTCCAGTTTCGCTATGGACGGCATCCAAGGACTTCAAAAATCGCCTCATTCGCTGGCAGATTCTTTTGGGGAAAAAGCCTCCCCTTATCATTGGACTTCGGGGACAATTCCAGGCGAACGAATTGCTCGTCCTTCCGACTGGAACCATACGCTTGGCCGAATCCTGCGGGATACCCTATGGTTAGCCTTCATGGCGCCGATTTTTGGGGGGATTTTTTATTTAGCCTATTGGCTCCGGTTCGATGGGGAGATTCCTGCGGCGAATTGGGCAAGTTTCCAAAGGATGTGGCCGTGGTTGATCTTGACGAAGCTGACGATCTTTGGGGGGTTTCGATTTCACCGAGGGTGGAGTCGGTATGTAACGTTTTATGATCTGGTCTCACTGGTGCAGGCCACCACGATCAGTGTGGTGGTGATTACCCTGGTGGACCGTCTTTGGGTTTCTCAACGATTCATCCCCCGAAGTGTTCTTTTATTGGACTGGGGAGTCACGTTGGTGGGGATCGGGGGCATCCGAGCGATGTGGCGGATGCTTCATGAGCGGAGTTGGCTGCCATTTTTGTATCGGGGGAAAATTCCCACGTTCATTGTTGGCGCTAACGACGCCGGAGAAGCCCTCTTGCGGACGATTACCCGCAGCAATGGACGATGGAATTATCTTGTCGTCGGTTTTGTGGACGAAGACGCCCGCCGGGTGGGCGCCTGCATCGGAGGGGTGCCGGTTGTAGGCACATTGGAGGAGATTGATCGGCTGGCAGAAAAATATGAAGTGGGGGAGATTTTGATTTTGTCGGATACCTTGTCGGGCCGACAGGTTCGCCGCTTAGTGGAGCAGACCCAGCAGTTAGGGGTTCGGGTACGGGTGTTGCCGAGCTATGAACAAATTTTGAGCGGCCGGGTCACGATTCGGCCTCGCCCCGTAGCGATCGAGGATCTGCTGCGTCGGGAACCCGTCCAGTTGGATTTAGAAAACATCCGTCATTGGATTGATGGCCGTCGCATCTTGGTAACCGGCAGCGCCGGCAGCATTGGTTCGGAAATCTGTCGGCAGTTGTTTCAATTTGCGCCTTCTTTATTGGTGCTGATTGACCGGTCGGAGACGGGTCAATTTTTCCTGGAACGAGAGCTTCAAAACCTCGGTCGTAAAGTTCCTTTTGAAGTGCTGCTGGCCGATGTGCTAGATCGTTCTCGCATGGAATACCTCTTAGGCAAATATCAGCCGGAGATCGTCTTTCATGCCGCCGCTTATAAACATGTGCCTCTTTTAGAGCGACATCCTACGGAAGCGGTGAAAAACATTGTGCAGGCTACTCGACAGTTGGCCGACCTGGCTATCGAAAAAGGCGTCGGCGCCTTCGTGCTCATCTCGACCGATAAAGCGGTCAATCCCACCAGCCTGATGGGGGCCTGCAAGCGGGCAGCGGAAATCTACGTCCAATCCCTGAGAGATCGGTCTTCCTGTCGATTTGTGACGGTGCGGTTTGGCAATGTTTTGGACTCGGCTGGAAGTGTGGTTCCTTTATTCCGCCAGCAAATCGCCGAGGGGGGGCCTGTGACAGTAACCGATCCCCGGATGACCCGCTACTTCATGACGATTCCCGAGGCCGCCAAATTGGTCATCCAAGCCGGCGCCATCGGCCGCAGCGGGGAAATCCTTCTGTTGGATATGGGCGAACCTGTCCGGATTGTCGATTTAGCGGAAGACATGATCCGCCTTTCCGGCTTGCGCCCAGGGGTGGATATTGATATTGTCTTTACAGGGATTCGACCCGGCGAAAAACTTTACGAAGAGTTGCATTTGACGGGAGAACAGCGACTTGCAACCTCCCATCCGAAGATCATGCTCGCCGATTGTAAGCGTCGGGATCCGGAGTCAGTGCGCTCGGCCATCCAACGTTTGGAACAATCGGCCGAACAACATCAGCCCGAACGGATTCTCCAAACTCTCCAAGAACTGATCCCCCAATTTCAACCCCAGAAACCCGAAACCCGACCGATCGAACTATTCGATTGGGAAGATCAGCGACGGGCCGCCTAATGGAACATCGCCCGACTCGAAAAAAGAGGGCTTGGGTTCCGTTTTCCCCAAAGGCACCAAAAGCCATTATCGGGAGCTTCGGAGGCGGCCATTATGGCCAAGGGCCGATTTCTCCGCCGAAACTCCCGGCCGACTCGAAGTCCGAGCCGACATGGCAACCACCGACAAGGCGTTCGGCCCGAGAATCTTTTCCAGTTCCGTTTGTACTTGTCGGCTCAGCGAGATCTGGAATTGAGAGCATCGGCACCGGAGGCGGACGCCGTCGGCCAGGAAAAGAGATAATTCCAAAGGAATCGAGCCACGCCATTGCTGCAAAAGGTGGTGGAGCTGTTCCAGGCCCGCCTCGCCCACCCGTCTCTCATCCACCCGCAGGCACACAAGCCGAGTATAACGACACGGCGCTTCCTCTAAGGGAACCGCCTCGCTGACAATCAGCGTCGCACCCTCTTCTCCTGGACGGCGTTCGATATGACCGGTAATCGCTAATACCGCTTCCGGTTGGATCAACTGGCCATACTGAACACAAGACTCCGGCCAAAGGATACATCGGATCACCCCTGCCGTATCTTCCAAATCGAACATGGCGTATCGGTTCGGCGCCCCGGGGCGAGATATTTTAGTGTTGCCCCATCGGACAGCCGAGATCATACCTCCCAAACGGACTTCGGTTCGGTGGGGCAATTGGACTGCCTCGGTCGTCCTATGCGTGCAGTACGTCTCCAGCAACCAGCCGTATTCATCCAACGGATGCGAAGAGAAATAAAAGCCGAGTACTTCCTTTTCCTTAGCCAATCGCTCCCGCAAAGGCCATTCGGGTAATTCCGGCAGTTCCAAAGCCCTCGGTGGCGAAGCGGCCTTCTGACGGGGTTCTTCAAACAGGCTGCGTTGTCCGGAGCGTCGATCGGCGGCGGCAGCGGCGCCGGCCTGCAAGGCCTTGTCCAGGGCCACCATGGATTGGGACCGGTTGGCTCCTAAGCTGTCGAAAGCGCCGGCTTTAATGAGCGATTCGATCGCCGTCCGATGCACCGTTCCCAGATCGACTCGGGTACAAAAGTCAAAAAGGCTCTGGAAAGGGCCTCCTTGGCGCCGTTCCGCGGCAATGGCCGCCGCCGCTCCTTCGCCACACCCTTTGATGGCCGCCAAACCAAAACGGATCTTTCCTTCATGCACCGTGAATTCCGCCTCCGAGCGATTCACATCCGGCGGCAACACCTCGATCTGCATCCGTCGGCAATCTTCCAAATGGCCTACCAACGGGTCTTTTTTCTTGAAGTTCCGCATCGGGATATCGCTGCAGAGCAAGGCGGCCATGAATTGCACCGGCCAATGCGCCTTCAAATACGCCGTCATATAAGCAATCAGCGCATAAGCCGTCGAATGCGATTTGTTGAACCCATAACCGGCAAACTTCTCGATCAACGCAAATTGCTCCTCCGCTTCCCGTCGGGAAAGCCCCTGGGAGTGCGCCCCCTGGATAAACTGCTGCTTGTACTTGGCGATGATAGGATGTTTTTTCTTACTGATGGCTTTAATGCATTTATAAGCGTCTGCCAGTTCAATCCCGCCCAAACGATTCAATATCCGCATCACTTGCTCTTGATATACCATTACCCCATGGGTCTCTTCGAGCACCTCTTTCATGATGGGATGTCGATATTCCGCTTGTTTTCGGCCATGTTTGACCTGGATATACTCATCCACCATGCCGCCTTCCAACGGTCCAGGCCGATACAGGGCGTTGGTGGCGATGATGTCGCGGAAATGATCCGGGTGCATCCGCTGCAAAAGTTCTCGAATACCGGAGCTTTCCAACTGGAAAATGCCCTTCGTTTCTCCTCGGCAAAGCAGATCAAAAGTTTCCCGATCATCCAAAGGGAACTGATACGGATTGATCCGATGACCGGTCGATTGTTCGATCAAACGAACGACTTTGGAAAGGATGGTCAAGTTCCGTAGGCCGAGGAAGTCCATCTTCAACAGTCCAGCCCGTTCCACATCGCCCATAGCCCACTGGGTGATCACATCCGAATGTTTCTTCTCTTGCCCAAATTGCAGCGGAAGATACTCGGTCAACGGACGATCGGCAATGACGACCGCAGCGGCGTGCGTTCCTACATTGCGGACCAATCCTTCCACTTTGCGGGCCAGGTCTAACAACTCCCGTACTTCGGGATTCGTCTCATAGGCTTGCCGAAGTTCTTCGCTTTCTTGGAGCGCTTTGTCCAGAGTCATGCCGAGTTTTTCCGGAACTTTCGCCACCACCTCATCCACTTTGGGAATGGGCATTCCGAGGGCCCGGCCTACATCTCGGATGGCTGCGCGAGCGGCCATCCGGCCAAAGGTGGCAATCTGCGCCACATTCTCCATCCCATATTTCTCCCGCACATAGGCGATCACCTCCGCCCGCCGCTCCTTGTCGAAGTCGATGTCTATGTCCGGCGCCTCCTGCCGATTCTCATCCAAAAAACGTTCAAACAGCAGGTCGTATTCGAGGGGACAGACATGGCTAAGCCCCAACGCATAGGCCACCAACGACCCCACCCCAGAACCCCGCGCCGAGGCCTCGATCCCCCGTTCCCGGGCAAAACGCACAAAATCCCACACAATCAAAAAATAATTGGCAAATCCCAACTTGCAGATCACCCGAAGTTCCCGCTCTAGACGCTCCATCACCTCCGGAGCAAGCTGGCCGTCCTGGCATCGGTCGGGCCGATCCGCATAACGCCGCTGTAACCCCTCCAGACATAAGCGACGGAGGAACTGTTCGGAATTGGTTCCGTCCGGCGGCGTGAAAACCGGGAAATGCCTTTTGCCCAGCTCCAGTTCGATCTCCACCCGATCGGCGATCTCTTGGCTTCGGGCCGCCGCCTCTTCCAGGCCGGAAAACACCCCATACATCTCCTCCGGGCTGCGCAGATAGAACTCATCGGTCTCCATCCGAAGCCGATTCGGATCCGAACGGGTTTTCCCTGTATTAATGCACAAAAGAATATCCTGTGCCACCGCATCCTCCCGCCGCACATAATGCACATCACTGGTAGCCACCAGAGGAATCCCGGTGCGTCGGCTCAATTCCACCGCCCCCCCCAAAATCCTCTTCTGCACCTCCAAACCATTGTCCTGGATTTCCAAAAAATACCGATCCCCAAACAGGTCCCGAAACCAACCGGCCACCTGGATCGCCCGTTCCAGTTCGGTCTGGCCCTCGGCCAGGAGAGCTCGGCTCAATTCGCTCGAAGCGCACCCGCTCAAACAAATCAACCCCTCCTGATGCTGTGCCAAAAGCTCCTTGTCGATCCGAGGCCGATAATAAAATCCTTCCAAAAACGCCGCAGACGCCAATTTCAGCAAATTCTGAAATCCCGTGCGGTTTTCCGCCAACAGCGTCAGATGGAAACTGGCCTCTTTCAGCCCAGAGGCCTCCTTCTGAAATCGAGAACCCGGCGCTACATAGGCCTCGTAGCCAATGATCGGCTTTATCCCTACCGCTTTGGCCTTCTGATAAAACTCTAACGCCCCGTAGAGGTTTCCGTGGTCCGTCAAGGCTAAGGCGTTCATTCGCATCGCTTGGGCGTGTTCCACCAATTCGTCAATCCGCCCAGCCCCGTCCAGTAGACTGTAATGACTATGACAATGAAGATGCACAAACGGACGATAACCCATGTTCGATACTCCGTTCGGATGGGGATAAATTTCGCTGCCTTCTTCATCCAGGGGGCGAGAAATGGCTGGGAAATACTCCCGCCCCAAGAAACTGCCCCCTATTCGGGAAGCAAAAACTTCCGCCTCTCATGCTAGCAGTGATTCTACCATCGCTCGGCCAGCCCACAGATATGGCCCCCAGAAAGAAGGAATCCCCTCCAGGCCCCCAACTCCAGGAGGCCACCCCCTCAAGCCCAAAAACTTTTCCACACACCCAAGCGGAGAAGAAGGGATTAGGATGAGAAAGAAAAATTACAATATAGGTAATATACAAAAAATAAATAAGCTAACAAAAACAAAAAGAATAGGCAAATTGCCCGTACGATGGCTGAAGGGGTGCCCCGAAAGGTTGGTCCCCGGTTTTATCTCTCCGATCTCGTCTTTCCTTGGTCGTTCTGTCTAACAGGATGTGTTTTCATGCGACTCCCCACTCTTAGAGGCTGTCCCGAAAATCTAGCACGACCAACAGGCGGCCCTAAGCCTCCCAAAACCCTAAGAGGCTGTCCCGATATTCATTTTTGGCCGGGATGTACGACCAACGGGCGGCCGCCAGACTGCCCCAACCCCTAATAAAACGGCATCTTGGTAAAGCAGAACCGTTGGGAACAGGATGGGGGCCGCCTCTGGGCTACCCATTTCGGGACAGCCTCTTGGAAAATCCTCCCTACTCTAGGGCAATCTGAGCCGACTGGTAGCCACTCCGAACCGCACTTTCCATCGTAGCGGGCCAGCCGGTGGCCGTCCAATCCCCGGCCAAAGCCAGGTTCTCCAGGGGGGTTTTCTGGTCGGGACGAACCCCTTCTCCCCCTGGCCGAGGGGAAAAAACCGCCTCCGCCATTTTAACCCGCCGGAAGGCGAGCAGATGGGCTTCCTTCGCCGCCGGAAAAATATCGGCAAGTTCCCCCAGGACTTCTTCCACGCTCTGAGGAATCGCTGATTTTGGCAGGGCATGGGTCCCACTGATGACTACCTGATAGGAGCAAAACCGATCTCCCCTTATGGAGGGAAGGTGGGCCGAATTTGCCGAATGGAAAATAGCTGGCGCCGTTCTCCTGGGGATTGTTTCCTGTTGGGGAAGTCTTTCGCTCCCCCAACGGGCAGTCTCCGAACGCTCTGCGTCGTCAGGTTTCTCCTCTCCTGGAGCCTGGCCCGGAGAAATATCTTCTTTCGGCCCGGCAAAAAGCCATTGAATCCTTTTGCCGATCACTGCTGCCTGAGGAAGCTCGGTGATCGGCCGATCCAGCCACAGATGCCAGGTGGTAATACTGGCCGGTTCTAGGCAGGCAGCTTGGGCTAGCTGAGGGATCGCCTGGATCGATTCGCCGGGCAATAAAGAGGCCGTCTGCCGCCAAGGAACCGCCAGAATATAAAAGTCAAACCGTTTCCGTGTGCCGTCCTTGAGCAGCAGAGCATGGACCTGTCGGCCATCGGCTTCGAGCCGGCGGATTGGCGTTCGACGATGGATCAGCACGCTTTGTTGGGCGAGCCGCCGGCCCAGGTATTCGTCCAGCAGTTGGCCCCAGGCCATCGTGGGACGCAGCAGGTGGTAAGCGTCTCGGCTGGAGAGAAAACCTTCAACAAACACCTTGCGCGTCGTTGAGAAGGCCGTTCGTTCTGGCAGATCCGCCAAGGCGCTGAGCACTACCGGGGTCCAAAACCGCTGGATGGCCGAGGCCGAGAGTCCCTGTTGCTGAAGCCAATCGCCGAAACAAAGGTCCTCCGGCTGCCCTGGGAATCGCATAAGCCGAAGGAACCCCCGCAGGGTCTTCCACCGATCCTCCCACGATAAAAAAACCAATCGCAAAAAGGCGGGCAGCAGGTGCAAAGGAGCTGGCAGCCAGCAGGCGCCCTGGAGTCGGCAAGTTCGGCCCTGGGGGTCCACAAAGTCGATGCTTGGATAGCGTCTGAGGAATCGGTCCAGGCCGGTTTGTTGGCAGAACCGGAGCATTTGGCTACAGCAGCCCAGGAGCACATGTTGGCCGAAGTCGATCCACTGGGCCGCCGTGGGTTCCCAGAACGCCCCCGCCCGGCCTCCCAGCCGATCCCGTCTTTCAAACAGTTCGACCGGGATGCCGCGTTCGGCCAGGGCCGACGCCGCACTCAACCCGGCCAATCCGCCGCCGATAATCCCTACCGAAAACGATCCTTTGCGCATCCGAATCATCCCCCAGGTTTTTCTTCCCGGCCAGAGAAGGTAGATTCCTATGAAGACGGTCTTTCGCTCATGGCTGCCAAGCCACTCCTACTCAGAGGCTGCCCAGCAGCCAGTGTGGGGAAGGCCACAGGGTCCATCGGAGGGCCAGGCTGAGTTTTTCCCAGCCGGTCAACCGGACTCGTGCGGCCAGGACGATGCGTGGCTTTTGGGCGATCCGGTCTAGCAGTCGGCGGTAGGTTTCGTACATCATGCCGAAGATGCGTCGGTCCGGCCGGTCTAAATACTCCCACAGATCGGCGGCCTGCCGATAAAACCCCTGCGCCCGCTCCACTTCGCGCCGGATAAGCCGATCAAACCGCTCGTCCGCCTCCGCCGGCGGAAAATCTTCCACGGAATACCCGACGGCGGCCAGGTCCTCCGTAGGGACATAGACCCGGCCCATCTGGGCGTCTTCTTTCAGGTCGCGGAGGATGTTCGTCAGTTGGAACGCCAGTCCACAGGCGATGGCCGGTGTGGCGGCTTCTGGACAATGGGAACCCCAGATGCACAAACAGGCCAACCCGACTGCCGAAGCCACTCGCCGGCAATATCCTGATAACTGTTCAAATGTTGCATATCGGATGGTCTCCAAATCCATGCCCACCCCTTCCAAGACCGCATACAGATACACCGGCGGAATGTGAAATTCCCGGACTGTATGGACCAGGGCGGGCAGGATGGCCAACCGGTCCGGCCCAATTTGTCCGTCGAAATCCTCTGGGCGGGCAAGCCATGATCCGCCCGGGGCCGGCGCCATGTCGGCCGCCTCCATGGGGGGAACATATACTTTTGTTCGCAATCCTTCTCCAAAGAGCCGCCGTTGGGCTAAAAACTCCTGGGAAACCAGTTCTTCCGTTTCCAAAGGAGGAAAAAAGGGAATAGCTGCCTGCTGAAGCATCTGATCCAGCATCCCCGCCCATTGGCGAAGAACCTGTCGGCGCTGGGGGGCCGGAACGGGCTGATCGATCAGATCGTCCGTGATCCGCAAAAAAGCATACAGGGCCGACATGGCTCGGCGTTTCGTCGGCGGAAGAAGAAACAGACAACGGGCAAAATTCGAGCCCGACTGCCGGACCAGACGCCGACACGCCGAATAACTGGATTTCAGTACATCATCCGACAGGTCCATCGTTTATCCCCGGAGCGACGCGAGCCGACTGGCTTATGCGGTCGGCTAAGTTTCCCTTGCATCGGGATGGACGGTTTGTTGTCTGGTTGGCCTATTAGTCGATTGACCATTGCTCCAATTGGGCCTGATCGATTTCGACGGCCCAGCCGGGGCCTTCCGGCACAGCACCCATGCCTTCCACAATCTCCAATCCCCGGCAGAGAAGTTTTTCGTCCGGTGGGTAGCAGGAGGTCAAGCACGGTTGATCCAAAAAAGAAATCGCCGCACTAAGATGAACTAAGGCGGCCAACCGAATGCCTACTCCGCCTGGTTCCTGCAACAGCACAGGCACTCCGGCGGCTTCGGCCACAGCCGCCGCTTTCCGTAGTAAAGTCATTCCTCCCAAAATATCCACATCCAAGACTAGAAAGGCCCCGGCGCCCGACCGGACGGCCACAAACGCTTGCAGCAGGTCGATCAACGGTCGATGCAAGCCGATCGGCACACTGGTCTGACGAGCCAAACTTGCAAAAGGATAGACTTCCAGACTGTTCAAAGGATCGATCAGGCCTTGAACAGTTTGATATTCCAAGGCGGCGCAAAGGTCCTGGGCCGCTGCTTCCGCGTACCGAGTTGCCCCGTCCAGATAGAGTCGGCTTCGTTCGCCGGCCGATTGCCGAACGGCCAAAACCCGCTCCAGGTCTGTCTCTGGTTGGCCGGTCGTAGGCAGCAGCAAGGTATGGAAACCTTGTTCGGCCAGTTCTCGGGCAAAAGCCCCCAGATTCTCAGCCGAATCCAACGAAGGCAACCGGGCCCCTAACGGCACATAGCTTCGATACCTGCCTCCCCACAAGTGGCAGACCGGTTCGCCTACCCGTTTGCCGATCAGGTCCCAACAGGCCATCTCCACCGCCGAACGCAATCCAGGTGGACGCAAAAAATCCAGCGTGGAAAGTTCTTCGATGTCGAAGGCGGATCGGTCCACCAGCACGGCGGCCAGGGCCTCTTGTCGGCTGGGTAACTCCGCCCGGGACCATAGAGCCGGGCCTTCTCCCCAACCCTGCTGGCCGTCAGGACCGGTCAACTGAATCACCAAACTCCGGAACTCTTTCCCTCCCCGCCCTTCCTGATTCTCCACCAGGTAGCAATCCACCTCCCGAATCCTAAGCGGCGGGGAAGCCCGAACATGGCGAGCTTTGATATTCATCGAATGTTTCCCCTCCCCTTCGATCGGCCCACCCAGAAATCCCCCTGTTCCGAAAAAAACCTCTCCATTCCTCTCCCACAACGCCCTCGCCGACACTAGAGGCCCTTCTACCCTATCCTATTCATACCATAACCCCTCAAAACCACCAAGAGCCGACGTTCAAAATCTATGGAAAACCGCTCGACGCCCTCAACGCTCAGTTCACCGCCCGACTTGTAAAGACCCGCCAATCGCCAGAACTTCACGGGCGCCCTTCCTCCCGGTCCACCGAAACAACGCCCGTCTGGATTGACACACCCCGTCGGAGTGGATACCGTACCAAGCATGGGAGGACGCGGATTGGAAACGGTTCCCCTGGTCTTTCCAGAATTCGTAGGAACCTATCGGGGTTCCAAGAGTCCACCAAAAGAAGTAGGAACTTCAGCATGGCGGAACAGCAGTTCGGCGTAGCGATTCATGGGGCCGGTTGGGTCGCAGGCGCCCATGGGCAGAGTTGGCTCAAACAGCCCCAGGTCCGCATTGTGTCCATCAGTGATGTGGATCGGCAGCGGGCGGAACGATTGGCCGCCCAATTGGGCATCCAGTGCGCCATCCGGCAGACCTTGGAGGAGGTGTTGGCCGATCCGGCGGTGCAGATTGTGGATATATGTACCCCTAGCCATCTGCACGCCCCCCAGACCATCCAGGCCGCCCAGGCGGGCAAACATATCCTGGTCGAAAAACCGATCGCTTTAACCCTCCCAGACCTTCGGCGTCTGGAAGAGGCGGTCCAGCAGGCTGGGGTGAAAAGCCTGGCCAGTTTCGTCCTCCGGTGGAATCCGATGGTGCAGACGATCCATCGGCTGGTGCAGTCCGGGGCCATTGGCCGCATCTTTTACGCCGAGGCGGATTACTGGCATAATATCCCCGCCAGCCATCATGCCTGGCCATTGCATAGCCGACGGGCCACGGCCGGCAGTGCCATGCTGCTGGCCGGGTGCCATGCCGTAGATATGGTGCGTTGGCTTTTGGCCGACCAGGCCGAAGAAGTCTCCGCCGTGGGCAATAACCCGTCCGCACGCTTTGAGTATCCGCCGAACGTGGTCGCCTGGATCCGGTTCCGGGGCGGGGCGGTGGCCAAAGTATCGGTCCTGCTGGATTGCCACATGCCCTATACCTTCCAGGTGGAATTGGCCGGCACCGAAGGCACCATCCGGCAAAACCGGATTTGGTCCGATCGGCTTTTTCCGGGGCAGACCGGGTGGACCACGGTGCCGACGGTGCTGCCCGATTCCGCCGATGTCCACCATCATCCCTTCGATGCGGAGATAGCCCATTTTGTCCGGTGTATTGTGGAGGACCACCAGAGCCACTGCACCATTGCCGACGCCGCCCGGAGCCACGAACTCTGCCTGGCCATCGACCGTTCTGTGGCCCAGGGTGGTCAACCGGTGCGGTTGCCATTGGAATAGCCCTCCCCCGGATTGGTGTAATTTTGAATAGTTTCACGTTAAGCAAAGGGTTCGGCCATGAAGCGAGCGGTTTTTTGGTGGGAGATTGGGCTGTGGGTAGGGGCGATGTTGGGGTGGTGGGGGACGGCCTGGGGGGCGGATGCGGCACCAACCCCTCCACCGCCGCCCAAGTGGAACTTTATTTTCTTTTTGATCGACGATCTGGGTTGGACCGATCTGGGCTGTTTCGGAAGCGATCTGTATCAGACGCCGGCAGTGGATCGGCTGGCCAGGGAGGGGATGCGATTTCGGTCGGCCTATTCGGCCTGCACGGTCTGTTCGCCGACGCGGGCGGCGGTTTTGACGGGCAAGTACCCGGCTCGGTTGCATCTGACGGATTGGATTCCGGGCCACGAGCGGCCCAACGCTCCGCTGCGGATCCCGGATTGGCGGAAGTTTTTGCCGCTGGAGGAACTTACCCTGGCCGAGGTACTCCGCTCGGCCGGGTATTTCACCGCCCATATTGGCAAATGGCATCTGGGACCGGAGGGTTTTTGGCCTACGGATCAAGGCTTTCTGGTCAATATTGCCGGTTGCCATCTCGGGCAGCCGCCCAGTTACTACTGGCCTTATCAGCGGGGCAAGCAGCGACTGCCGAACCTGGAACTGACGCCGGAGACGGAACAAATGTATCTGACAGATCGGCTGGCCCAGGAAGCCGTTCGCCTTATCCGAACCCATGCCCAGGAACCCTTCCTCCTCTATATCGCCACCTACCAGGTCCATACGCCTATCGAACCGAAAAAGGAATATGTTCCGAAATACGAGGCAGCCGTTCGGCCTGGCATGAAACATCGCAATCCGCAATATGCGGCCATGGTGCAGAGCATGGATGAACTGGTGGGCCGGGTCCTGGCCGTTTTGGACGAACAAAAACTTGCCGACCGAACGGTGATCTTTTTTACCAGCGATAACGGCGGCCTGACCCGGCTTGGCCGACAAGGCCCCAACCCGACCAATAACAGCCCCCTTCGCGAAGGAAAAGGCTCTCCGTATGAAGGAGGCGTTCGGGTGCCGCTGGTGGTGCGTTGGCCTGGGGTTATCCAGCCGGGCAGCACCTGCGACGAGCCGGTCATCAGCGTGGATTTTTTTCCGACGATCCTGGAAATTGCCGGGCTGGCCAAGCCGCCTGAAGCCGGCACGGTGGACGGAGTGAGTCTGGTGCCGGTGCTAAAAGACCCCAAGAGCCGTCTGCCCCGGGAGGCCATCTATTGGCATTATCCGCATTACCATCCGGGCGGAGCCACGCCCTACGGAGCGATTCGGGCCGGGGATTGGAAACTGATCGAATTCTACGAAGATATGCATGTAGAATTGTACAATCTCAAAGACGACCTCGGCGAAACGACCGATCTGGCCGGTAAAATGCCTCAACAAGCTGCCCGGCTTCGGGAGATGCTGCACCGGTGGCGGCAGAGCGTCGGCGCCCAGATGCCCCAGCCGAACCCCAATGGGGCCAAACCCTCCTCGGCTCCCTCTCTGCCAAGCAAGGAAAAAGTTCCCAAACCGTAATTTTTCAGCCGAATGGAGGCCCCCTTTCCCCACCGCGGGAGAGGGGGGCCTGGCCGAAGGCCAGGCAGGGTGAGGGGCAAAATGGAATATATGTTCACTTCAAGTGATCTCCCTCACCCGGCCAACCGTAGGTTGGCCGGCCTCTCGACGGCTAGGGCAGCGGCGGAAAGCCTGGACTGCTGCTTCCGCAGGAATGACACCTCGACCCCTGCATTCGGCTAAAATATTACCAACACCATAACGAGTTCCAGTAAACATTAGGTGTATGAATGTCCCGATTTTTCGGCATCGTTTTCTGTAAGCAAAGGAGCTGATCCTATGAGTCGGAAATCAAGTCGGATTGGCCGGTGGTTGGCAAACCAAGCATGGCCTTTGGCGTGGCCGATCCTTCTATGCGGGATGGTTGGGCCGGCCTGGGCGGAAAAGATCGGGCCGTGGGATACGGAAGTGCTGTTCCGAGCGCCGCCGGCGCAGTGGCAACCGCCCCGCCAGGGCGTCCGTGAAGTCTATTATGAAGGAGAACTCTTCCAAGGTCGGCCCACACGGGTCTATGCCGTGTATGCGGAGCCGAGCGACGGCCGGCCCCCCTATCCGGCTATGGTGTGTGTGCACGGCGGGGGTGGAACCGCGTTTCCCGAATGGGTCAAACTCTGGGCAGCACGCGGCTATGCGGCCTTGGCAATGGACCTGGCCGGTTGTGGGGCGGACAAAAAACGCCTACCCGACGGCGGGCCTGACCAATCCGACTCGGCCAAGTTCGCCGATTTCGACCAGCAAACCGTTACCCAGATGTGGACCTACCATGCCGTGGCCGCCGTCATCCGAGGACACTCGCTTCTGCGCAGCCTGCCCCAGATCGACCCGGATCGGATCGGCCTGACCGGCATTAGCTGGGGCGGCTATCTCACCTGCATCGTGGCCGGGGTGGACCACCGATTTCGGGCTGCTGTGCCGGTGTATGGATGCGGTTTTCTGCATGAAAATAGCGTTTGGGTGCCTCGTCTGGCCAAGATGAGCCCGGAACAACGGGACCGATGGGTGAAGTTGTTTGATCCGTCGCAGTATCTTGGCCGGGTGAAGTGCCCGATCTTTTTCCTCAACGGCACGAACGATTTCGCTTATCCCCTGGACAGCTACCGAAAGTCCTACGATCTGGTGCCGGGCGAAAAATGGATTCGGATCGAGGTCCGCATGAAACATAGCCATCCCGACGGCTGGGTGCCGAAGGAGATCGGCCTGTTTGTCGATAGCATTCTGAAAGGCACACCGCCCCTGCCGAAACTGGGGCCGACGCAGCGGGAAGGACGCCGTGTATGGGCCAAGTGTACCACCCGTCTTCCTATTCTGGAAGCCCATCTGAACTACACGCTGGACACGGGCCGGTGGCAAGAGCGGACCTGGCACACCGCAGCCGCCCAATGGAAAGAAAAAGAAAACATCGTTCAAGCGGAGCTACCCGACCCACCGCCCACGGCTTTTTATCTGGACGTGGTGGACAGTCAAAAAGCCATGACTTCCACCCCGCCGGAAATCCTGCGGTGAACCACGGAAGCCTCTAGCACGGTGATTGACGCCCGGCCGCCAACGGACGTTATTCATCCGAAGAAAACCGGCGACATCGGTTTGCCCCAGAAAAAGAGGACTTCCGACCGTAGAAACGGAGCTATTTCTACCATTTTGGACCTGCTGGGAAATCTCCCGAAAAACCCGTGCTCGACCTAAGAGGCTGTCCCGAAATGGGGAGCCGACGGGCGGCCCCCCATCCTGTTCCCAACGGTTCTGCTTTACCAAGATGCCGTTTTCTTAGGGTTTGGGGCAGTCTGGCGGCCGCCCGTTGGTCGTGCATCCCGGCCAAAAATGAATTTCGGGACAGCCTCTAAGAAATGGCCCCTTGACAGCAATTGCCTCTTTTGCGTTTGGCCTGGATACGATACACTAAATAAGGGAAGTGGGCGATCCGGAGAGGATGCAAAGGGACTGCCTGTCCGGGCCTCAAAAACCGACGACGGGGTGTCGGGCCTTCTTTACGGGGGGATCAGATTATGGGAAGGCGTAGGTTTAGCGATGCAGGGGTGAGGCCATCTTTTCGTGGCCGCAAGGATCATCTCTTCCGTCCGGTGCTCCAGGGTTTTACCCTAGTGGAGCTTTTGGTGGTCATTACGATCATTGGGATTTTGATTGCCCTGCTTTTGCCGGCGGTGCAGTCGGCCCGAGAGGCGGCCCGACGGGCACAATGCTCCAACAATCTCAAACAGATCGGGCTAGCCATCCTAACTCACCATGAGGCGATGGGCCGATTTCCGTCGGGCGGATGGGGCTGGCTTTGGGTGGGTGAACCGGAACGTGGCACTGGCCCAGAACAACCGGGCGGCTGGGCCTTCAACATCCTCAGCTACATCGAACAACAGGCGGTCCGCAATATGGGCCTGGGCCTTTCTGGCGACGCCCGCACCCAGGCCATCATCCAGCGCTGCCAGACGCCGATTGCCGTGTTTAATTGCCCCACCCGACGTCGGCCTGGGATTTTCCCTGATTATCATGCCAGCTACAAGACGGCCACTTCCACGGCGATGCGGGTCCCCATGTCTGCCCGGAGCGACTACGCCATCAACTGTGGGGATCAGGCCCGTAATGAAATCTTTGGCGGGCCTCCGGACCTGGCCACCGGCGATAACCCGAACTACTCCGAATGGGTCAATCATGCCAGCATCCTGGCCCAACATACCGGCATCGCCTATGAGCGGAGCGCGGTTACCCTGGATGAGGTCAAAGACGGTTCTAGCAATACCCTGCTGGTGGGCGAAAAGTATATCAACCCGGACCTGTATCTGACGGGCGGGGATTCGGCAGATAATGAAAATATGTACGTTGGCTATGACAACGACATGTATCGGTCCACTTATCCCGGCTTCAATGGCCCCCGGCAGGATACGCCGGGACTTACCAATCCGTATATTTTCGGCGCTGCCCATCCAAGCGGGGTGAACTTCGTTTTCTGCGACGGCCATGTGCAGTCGATCTCCTATTCCATCGACCGAGAAATCTTCCGCCGCCTAGGCAACCGCAAAGACCAACTCCCGCTGGATGCCAGCCAGTTTTAAGCAGGGCTTTCGCCATTTTCGCAAGCAGGCGTACTGAATATTAGCCTCCCGGCCCGGAGCAACCCAGTTTGAAACGCCCCTTTCGCCATTTCCGCCGCTTGTCAACAATCACCTGCCGAACGATTTCGGAAACTTTTCCGGGAGGGTTGACGGCAGGGATTCTAGAGGGTAACAATATCTCTCCCGTAGCAGGTGGAGAGGAAGGCTTCTTTTGGGATCAGGGAACACTTTAGCCGAATCGAGTGGTCGGCTGGCTCACGGCCGCGAAAGCGGCACTCCAGACCGTAGAAGGGGCCGTAAAAAGGTATGGGAGCTGGATTCCTGCTTACGCAGCAGGGGCAGGCTGGCTTCAGCCCCGGGAAAGAGCCAAATTGCCTCATCCGGCTATGTTCCTGGATCAGAAGGATAGATAGGGATGGCCAAAAAGACGGTTCGGACCGGCATGATTGGGGCGGGTTTTTCGGCGGCGTTTCACTACGAGGCGTTGCAGAAGGTGGCCTGCGTGGATGTGGAGGTGGTGGGTGTGTATGCCCGGAGGCGGGAGCGAGCGGAACCCTTTGCCCAGAAGCGGGGCATCCGATATTTCGACCGCTTGGAGGCCCTGCTGGAGGCGGTGGATGTGGTGCATATATGTACGCCTCCCTATGCGCATGCTCCTTTGTCCATCGCTGCCCTGGAGCAGAATAAATACGTGGTTTGCGAAAAGCCGCTTACCGGCTATTTCGGCGACGGTTCGCCGGATTTCCATTGGGACCGGGCCGACATGGAACTGGCCCGCGCTGAGGCCCTGGCTCAGGTCCAACGGCTCTTGGAAGCCGAGGCCAAAAGCACCGCCCGCCTCTTCTACGCCGAAAACTGGGTCTATGCGCCCAGCATCCAAAAGGAACGGGAAATCCTGGAGAAAACCGGTGGCCAAATCCTCTGGATGCACGGCGAAGAGGCCCACAGCGGATCGCATTCGGTCGATTATGCGTATGCGGCCCGGTGTGGCGGCGGGGTGCTGATCGGCAAAGGCTGCCATCCGCTCACGTCCGCCTTGTATCTGAAACGAGTGGAAGGCCGGGCCAGGGACGGTCGGCCGATCCGCCCCCGGCAGGTCTCCGCCCGGACCCATGCCCTGACGCGGCTGCCCACCTTCCGTGATGCCGGCCATATTCGCTGCGATTACTACGACATCGACGATTTCGCCTTCATGCATGTGGAGTTTGAGGACGGCACCTTGGCCACCGTGGTTACTTCCGATATCGTCCTAGGTGGGGTCCACAACTGGCTGGAAATCTGCGCCAATAACCACCGCAGCATTTGCAACATCAACCCGAACACGGCCATGCTGACCTACAACCCCCGGGAGGAATACTTCCGGGATATTTATACGGTGGAGAAGATCGGCACCAAACAGGGTTGGAACTTCACGTCGCCGGATGAGGATTGGATGACCGGCTATCCGCAGGAGATGGAGGCCTTTTACCGGAGTATTGCCACGGGCGAACCGGCCGAAAGCGATCTGCGCCTGGCTGCCGATGCGATTGCAACAATGTACAGTGCGTATGTGTCGGCCCGGCGTGCCGGGGCCGCCGTGGAAATTCCCCGGCCGTAATGGGCCCGATGCGAGTGACCCTCTCTCAAGGGCTTTTTCTCTCACCAGCAGACAAATACGGAGAAATCCCCATGGACTTCACGGCCCGTCGGTTTGACACCGGTCAATGGGTTCGTATCCAGATCGAAGGGCAGTGGATTGCCCGGATCGACCCGGTCAGCCCCTCGGAGGGACCGAAGGAGCATGGGCCTTGGGTAGCGCCGGGACTGGTGGATTTACAGGTCAACGGCTACGGCGGCCAGGAGTTTTCTTCGCCGGATCTGACCGTGAAAAAAGTGGTCGAGATTGCCTTGGCGATGGATCAGTTTGGCGTGGTGCGATTTTGCCCCACCATCACCACCAATAGCCGGGAGATTATGGAACATGCCGTGGAAATGATTGCTCAAGCCATTCGGGAGAATATGGGGGTGGCCAGGCGGGTGGCGGGCATCCATTTAGAAGGCCCCTATATTTCCCCTCAGGACGGAGCCCGGGGAGCCCATCCGTTGGCCCATTGCCGACCGCCCGATTGGCAGGAATTTCAGCAGCTTCAAAAAGCGGCCCATGGCCGAATCCGCATCGTAACCCTCACGCCCGAATATGAGGGAGCGACGGAGTTTATCCGGCAGGCGTCGGCCCATGGGGTGGTGGTGTCGATCGGGCATACAGCAGCCAGCCCCGAACAGATTCACGCAGCGGCCGATGCCGGCGCCCGGATGAGCACCCATCTGGGCAACGGGTGTCATCCGATTTTGCCTCGACATCGGAATTATCTGTGGGCGCAATTGGCCGACGATCGGCTAACGGCCGGATTGATCGGCGATGGATTTCATCTGCCGGCCGATGTGTTGAAATGCCTAGTGCGTGCGAAGACGCCGGCCCGGTGTGTATTGGTGAGTGATTTGTCGGGCATGGCCGGCCTGCCGCCGGGCCGATATAGCACCAATCTGTGCGAATTGGAGATTTTGCCCCATGGGAAATTGGTCATTGCCGGGCAACAGGAGCTTTTGGCCGGGGCCGCTTTGCCGATCGGGGCGGGAGTGGCCAACCTGATCCGATTTGCGGGGCTGAGTCTTTCGGAGGCGATGGCCTTGGCCAGTGAAGGACCTTTGCGGGTTTTAGGGATGGAGCCGGTCCGGTTGGCCCCTGGCCAACTTGCCGATATGGTGGTCTTCCATCTTGAAGGATCGAATGAAGATGGGAGAAATAGTGAACTAGATGAATTTGCTCAAAATGCGCAAATGAGTCAAAACGGGCCGGATAAATGGAATGGGAATTCTAGGATAAATAACTTCCCGGAAAATACTCCCCACCCATCCCCGATGTCCCAAGAGAAAAGGACCGCTGCCTCCCAAGCCGGTTTCCGAGTGTTGGCCACTATGTTGGGTGGGCAGGTCGTCTATGGAGATTTGCCATAATAATAGAAGTAACCCTTCCGCCGTTTGAAGCAAAGGCATTTTTATAGTGCATTGCCCCGCAAGCGGCCGTCCAGCCCCCAGGAAACCATCAGAAAAACAAACGTCCCCGGGCAGAAGGGTTGCCCAGAGAAGAATAAGATGCCTTTTCAGGGAAAAAACGGGAGGGACATTTCGGGACCCTGCTGGCCCAGGCTTTTTTTAGCCTTCCTGGGGACGGTTCGGACGTAGGCGATTGGCTGGGTTTCGGATCGCGGAGTGGGGTGAAACGAGGGCCCCAGGTTGCAACGCCGTCTGAAGGCAATGACTTATAGCGAACAACGTCGCATGATGGAGGGGATGGGCGAATTTCCGGGCTGCTTGCCGGAACCATTTGGCGGCCTCTTCATGTCGCTGTTGGCGGCGGAAGGCTTCACCCCGGATCAGATCAGCCGCTGCGTCGAATGGACCAAAATCCTCCACCCCCTCTAATTGTTGAAGGGCCTGGGGGATCAGCCCTAACTCGAGGTATCCGGATGCCTGACTGATCCGTTTGGCCGCTCGAACCATCTGCTGGAGATTCAGAACTTTCCATCTCATGGTGGGCATGGTTTTGGCTTGATCCATGGGAAGACCTCTCCAAAAACAACCCTCCTAGAGCATTAGCAAAAAATGTGCCAAGAATCGGTCTTTGCCTATTTGCTCTAACTGACTTTCATATAATAAGTTAGAAAAAGTCAGCAAGAAGAGAGTCCGCATCGACCGGCCAAGTCCCCTGGAAGCGGTGCCAATTTGGCAGGTCTGAAGAAAGCCTATTCTCTGGTCAAAATTGGTACTCTAGGGGGATACAGCCCCCATCATCCCCCTATTAAGGGTACCGGCCTGAGAAGTGTCTTTGATCCTCGGAGGAATTCTTCCGAAGAAAATCCGTTGATCTCATAGACGGAGATTCCTAGTTTGACTGTATCTACCCGGCCAAGCCGCCACAACTTGTAGGGGGTAAGAATCGGCTCAAACCCAACAGATTGTGGTCATTACTTCCGGTAGATACAGTCAAGCTAGTAAGGAGTTCAGAAAAACCGTAATATTTTAGCCGAATGAAGAAACCCGCCTCTCCCCCGGCCGTGGAGAGGCCGGCTGAGAGCGAAGCCGGGGGAGAGGGCCTTTTTTGTCATTCCCGCGAAAGCGGCAGTCCAGAAAGTAAAATTCCCTATTGCCTGGGTTCCCGCTTACGTGGGAATAAACCAGGACTGCGGCTTGCGCAGGCAGTGACACATCGCCCCCTTCATTCGGCTAAAACGTTCCGTTTTTTCAGGTAGGTCCACCTCAGGGAGGGCCAAAAAGTTCCTCCACAGGATCGCCTATCTCTAAACCCGAGAAAGGGTTGCACGATGAGTTCGTCAGGGCCGTTGTGGATAGGGCCGATAGCAGAGAACGATCGAGCGGAAGCTCTCCAGTGGGTATCCGAGGAAATCCCTCCGGAGATGGAAGAATCCCTCGAAGAAAAAAAAGAGAGCGGAGGAAGGCCAACAAACTGGCTTTTTTGGGGGGTGTATCGGGGCAGGGAGTTATTAGGAGTTCAAATGGCCTATCTCCAGCCGGGACGGACCGCAGTGATTTGGGTTCCCCGGTTAAGACCGCAGCAGGGTTTGGAGGTCGCCTTGGTGTTGATCGAAGGAGTGTGTCAGGAGCTGGCCGGGCGGGGAGTTCACTTGGTGTATTCCTTTTTGGAGACAGATACGGGCGTGGAGAGCCGGTTGATGCAAATTGCCGGTTTTTCTCGGCTTGCCCAATTACTCTATCTTGTGTCTCCGAAAGAGGAATTCCCTTCGTTGTGCCCGGGCTGCTCGCTTTGTTTTGAGCCTTATTCCGGACAGAATCATGCCCGATTGGTTCGGACTATGGAAAGCACCTACATTCAAACCTTAGATTGCCCACTGCTCAACCAAAAGCGGGATATAGAAGATGTATTGGCTGGGTATCGGGCCACGGGAATCCATCGGCCCGAACTATGGCAGATTGTGCGGTCAGGACAAGAGGATGTGGGATGTCTGCTTTTAACGGATCATCCGGAGTTGGAAAGTCTCGAATTGGTTTACATGGGGCTTATTCCTTCGGCGAGGGGAAAAGGGTTGGGGATGGAAATGGCCCGATATGCGCAGTGGCTGACCTATGTTTTTGGCCGAGGCCAACTGCTTTTAGGTGTGGACGCTCAGAATTGGCCCGCCCTTCGGGTGTATGCGGCCGTTGGATTTCGACAATGGGCGAATCGGATGGTTTACGGTCGGTTTTTGGGGTAACCCCAGGCGAGGTGTTGGAGAGGATTTTCTTGGCGAGGTTTCTGGAACCGGCAAAATGGTTACCGTTCCTCAGAACCAACCGAGGGGCAAGTTTTCAGAATGCGGAGTTGACAAAAAACGAGGCGGGCCAAAATGGCCGAAGTATCTTGCGAGCGGATAGGAAGTTGCGGCGTGGGAGGTGCGAAGATACCTCCTGAGGGGGCCAAAAACCAAACATTTTTTCCACCCTCGCCCAAAAGTTCTCTCCAGATTTCTTGAGTAAAAATCTGGGAAACGGAGTTTTTTTCTGCGAGGAACTGGCTGTTTTCTGAAACGGAAAAAAACCAAGAGGCTTGGAAAGAGGGGGTGCTTTGACAGCAATGCTAGCATCGGTACAATCACCCGACGGGTGAGAGAAAACCTAGCCTCTAAAACGCCGGGGTGAGTTTTCTCGTTTTTCTGGTCTGGACCTGCGGGTGGTTCCGTTCGGTCTTTGGTGCAAAAAGCCAGAATTGGGCAACGGATTTATCTCTACCAGGAAGCGAGGACGCTCTCTTTCGGAAGCATCGCAGAGGTGGGTGGAACAAGGTGGAACATGGGAGGAACGTGTTGGTCTTTGCCGGTGGAAAAAGGATGAAAGATTTTTTGAGCTGAACAGGTTCTTCTACAGGCAGGCCAAGTAGGGACGCAAACGGGGGCGGTTAGGATCTCATGAAATCCGATAAGGACATCGTTGCTGCGGTGCGATCGGCTTTGATCGAGCGGATCGGTCAACATCGGTATGAGCTGTGGTTCGGCTCCGAAACCCAGCTTCGGTACCAGGAAACTACCCTGACGATCTGTGTGCCGAATCGGTTTTTCCAGGATTGGATTTTGAAGAACTTCCGCGCCGACTTAGATGCCTCCTGTAAAGCGGTTTTAGGCGTCTGTCCGAAGTTGGCCTTCGAAGTGGACCATCATGGCAGCCTGGTTTCCTCTGCGGGTAGGGAGGAGAAACGTCCAGGAAAGTTTTTGGCGGGGTCAAAAGGATCGGCTTCTCCCGCCCAGGCTCCAGAGCAAGTTTGCCTTCCTCTTTTTTCCAAGGAGCCGGACATCGTTGATCGACCACGCTTGCCAGAGGTAAACAGCAGGGAATCCATCCTTACACCGCCAGAGAACAGCGGGATCATTGAGCCGGAGAGAGAACAGCCCCCTTCGACGACCGTCGGAGGCGTCCCCCGTTCTAGTTCCCTAGAAAGGAGTGCATCTCGGAGGGGCGTGATCGGGGCTTCTGTGTCTTCTCCTAGCGCTGGGGTGGGCGCCCGATCTGGCCGACGTTTTGCGGATTTCGAATCGTTTATCACCGGACCGTCGAATCAATTAGCCCGTGCTTCGGCGGAAATGGCGGCGATGAATCCTGGGGTAATTTCTCCGTTGGTTCTTTGCGGCCCCACAGGAGTCGGAAAAACGCATTTGTTGGAAGCGATTTGGACGGCGCTGCGCCGTCGCAACAAATGGATAACTGTTGTATATCTTTCTGCGGAACAATTTACTAGTTCCTATCTCGAAGCTCTGCGAGGCAGCGGTTTGCCGAGTTTTCGGCGTAAATATCGAGGCGTGGATGTCCTGCTTCTGGATGATCTGCAATTTTTTGCTGGCAAAAAAGCCACCCAAGTCGAACTGCTTTATACGATCGAGGCGTTGCAACAGGCGGGCCGACAATTGGTCTTCGCGGCCTCGGCGCCGCCCAGAGAACTTCGGGATTTGGCGCCGGATTTGGCGGCTCGGTTAGAAAGCGGAGCGGTCTGTTGGATCGAACCTCCGGAGTACGAGACCCGTCTGAGGATAGTGGCCCAATATGCGAAACGAATGGGCTTATCTTTGCCGGAGGAGGTATGCCAATGGGTGGCGAGCCATTTCCGGAACCATGCGTGGGAATTATCGGGAGTGGTATGTCGGCTCCATGCGGCAAGTTACGCCGGGGGGGGACCGTTGACGGTAGATTTTGCTCGGGGGGTGTTAGGGGATATGTTGGCGGCCCGGGAGCAGGTGGTCCAACTGGCCGACATCCGCAAAGCCGTCTGTGAGGTTTTCCAGATCGACCCGGCTGGGCTTTGCGGCCCCAGTAAAGGACGCCGCCTGAGTTATCCTCGGATGTTGGCCATGTGGTTAGCCCGAAAATATACCCGCGCCGCTTTGAGCGAAATCGGCGAGTTCTTCGGCCGCCGAAGCCATAGCACGGTCATTTCCGCTCAAAAGCAAGTGGATCGCTGGCTCAGCCAAGGCCGGGCGATTCGGGGGGCGGGAGGGATGTGGAATCCCGAAGAGGCCATCCGCCGGGTCGAAAAATGCCTCCGAGTCGGGTAAATGGAACAAGATAGGACGCCCACGGTCTTCCCTTCTATGAGGGATGGGTGGAACGGGGGATAGGTCAATATGTCCTCATGACGAGAAGGAGGGCTTCCTCTCCTTTAGGAACAATCGCCCCCTGGGCGACGGGTTTCTGGAAGCTTGGGATCGTATGGGTGATTCCTTTCCCCGCATGGAAAGGTACAATAAAACATGAAAAGAAGTCCGTCCCCTTCTCCTTGAGGTGTGGGCAGGTATGAAAATTTCGATTCGTCTGGCCTCTTTATTAGAACATGTGCGCAACCGCCGAGGACTCATCGCAGAGATCGAAAAATACACAGGCATCGAGCGACATACCGTAACCGGGCTGCTCAATAATACGGTCAAATACGTGTCGCTGGACGCCCTAGCCAAAATCAGCGACTATCTCATTGCCGTCCATGGGGTCAATCCAGCGATTCTGCCTGGGGCCTTGTTGGGCCGTGATCCCGAATGGTTTTGGGAGATTCTGGGGTCCTGCGGGCAGGTGGAATTTTGTGTGGGCGCCCGGGTCTCGCCGGATTGGCCTGGTGCGGAATATGTGATGTCCACCGATTCGCGTTTGCAGGGGATGCTTTTATCCAAACTTTCCCATTGGGAAAGTCGGCAGACGCCGCCGGAGAGCTTTTTCAAAGAAAACTCAGCCCTGCCAGACGGACGCAAAAGCGGAAACGTTTCAGCCAGTTTTCCTCGGACCGAAGAGTTTCCAGAAAAACCCTTTGGTCCGATCCGGCGTCAACATCCGCGATTTCATCTGGTGGCGGCGCCAGAACGGCATATTCGCCCCCAGAATCTTGGCCCCCAATGGGCGGAAATCACGGCCCGTGCGCAACATGTGTATGAAAATAGCCAGCAGCCCTCTTCGGCAGAAAGCTCCTTGAATTGGCAAGAAGACCTGGGCCAAGGGCGGGCTCTGGTCGCCTTGGGCAGTGTGAAGGTGAATCCTGTGGTGGAATTGATCCTAGCCCATGCTTTTGGGGGGGCTCCGTTTGTCAGTTTAGATACTTTACCCAAGGCTTCCTTACGCCCTTGCCCCATCCTGTTTCGCTACCGAGATGACGATCCCCAGCCGCCTTCTTTCTGTGGGGGAACCCAAATCGCCGCGGATACTCCCGCCCCCCAACCTGGCATTTATTACGAAGCTGCGCCCGGGCAATGGGAATGTTGCCCTTGGGATACGGAAACCCATGACGCCGCATTTTTGATGTATGCCATGTATCCGCCGCGAGCCCGCGTGGAAGTCGCCTGTGGAGGATTTAGCAGTCGGGCGACCCATTGCCTAACAGATAAACTCGACGAGATCATTTCGGCGTTGGGGGAACCTATGTTCTCTACCCCCCAAATTATCTTCGGTCTCTATGTGATCGAGTTTCGCTTTTCTTCGGAACAAGCCGCTAAACAACCCGGCAAAGAACCAGAACCCTCCGAGTACCGGGTCCTTCCCATCCCCGAACAGGTACTTTCTCGACGCCTGGCGCATTGGAAATAATCCGGCAGCCTTATCTCGCCTTTTCCAGAGGGCTTTTCCCGCTCCGGTTGGTCCTTTCCGCGGCTTCCTCAACAGGCCGTACAACGGAAGACCACCCAAACATAAACCGGGCAGGCATCCTAGCCAACGATGTGATCATCGCCAAGGTGCATCCGAAAGCACGAGCAGAAATCCCACCGGCCCGAAGCCGATTTCTCCGACAATAAGAATCCGACAGGAAGAATGAGGAATAAGAAAAACTGATAACACTTTAGCCGAATGGAGGGCAATGTGTTATTCCTGCGGAAGCAGGAATCCAGGTTTATTCCCACGAAGGGGGGAATTCAGACAATATGAAGTTCTACTTTCTGGATTCCCGCTTTCGCGGGAATGACACCCTTCCTCCGGCTTCGCTTCGTTGACGTGGGTTTCTCCCACGGCGGGGAGCGGCGAGTTGTTTTATTCGGCTAAAGTGTTACAAAAACTGGAGGAACCGGCTTTTATTTTTCCATAGCCGATACCACGGCATAAGCGGAGACGCTCGGCGTGGTTTCAGCGCTTAAGTCGGTTTGTATCCGGATGATATGGCTGACCTTGCCCGGTTCCTTACCCGCCGTAAAGGTAATCGGCACGATATGGACGGTTTTCGGCGTATTGTCTGGCGGAGAAAACTCGAAACAGTCTGCATCCGAGCTGATCGAAAGAATCCGGAATGGCCTACTGGCTCGCACCACCACCTTTTTGGTGACTTTTTGGTTCGGTTCCACCACGCCCAAAAACAACGACGCCGGACTGATCGTAATCCCAGAGCGAATCCGGCCTTCCACCGGAACGGGCAGTTGGCTGTGCATCCGATCGTTGGTGATCAAAATAAGTTGATCTTGGTAATACCCTGTGGGCATTTCTCCTTCCGTTCGCACCGTAAGCCGATACCGGACTTCTCCTCCGTCCCGGGATGTCTCCGCCAGTTCTGCCTTCAACCCCGGATGAGGCGTCCGCACTTCGAGGATTTGCCAATCGCTCCGGCCTACATAGTGAATGTCCAGTTTCCTTTCGACGGTTTCGCCGGCGTCCACCTCACCTAGCTCGACGCTTGGAGGTGAAAAGACCACATCGGAACGAATGTATCCCCGAACCTGAAGCTGCACCTCCGCATAAAACGGTTTGTCGAAGGTAACGGTCAACGTGGCCCCCTTGCTCCCGATAAAAAGATGTGTATTAAACGTGGCGACAATCGCCGACTTCTCATACGTCTTCAGCCACTCCTTCTTAATCCGCGGGGTGGTGCATCCACAGGTGGATCGCACCGAAGCAATATGGACGTCTTCTATATAGGGATTGGTCAGAACGAATTCAAACTCCGTCTTGGCCCCTCGAACCACCACGCCAAAATCGTGTTCGAGCGTTTCAAACATTTTCCTGGCCCATTCCTGCGCCGACGCCGCTTCGGCCCATGTGAGGATCATTCCTAACAACGCCACGAATGTTCCTAGACTACTGCGTCTCATCGTACGTATCTCCCAGAAGGATGGACATAGGGGTAGGAAAAATCGGAGGGACGGGGAAGCTGCCTTGTCGCCCTTTCAGACGCCAAAGGCGCATCCAAAGATCGTAAGCCCCTTTTTCATCCAGGGACTATAAAACTCTAAGCCGCTCTTTCTGGGGCGTCAAATCTTTAGCCAGGGCCAATTTTCCTTCTCAAGTCGGTCAATCCGTTGGCTAGGGAATAAGCCCGCTCAAGAGGGGGGATAACCCGGCGAGGCTACCGAATCGTTCCCCCCATATGAAGGATTTATAAAATACCACATCCCCCTAAAAAGAAGGAAGATCAATTTTCACCCAATGAGGCGGAATATAAATAGGTCTATAGTCTGACTGTATCCGCCGGAACCAATTGCCACAATCTGTGGAGTACGGGCGATTTTAAGCCCCTACAAGTCGTAGGGGTCTGGCCGGGTGGATACAGTCAAAATAGGAGGAATGCCTCCTAAAATTACAGAAAATCCCTCTTGGAAATTAACCTGAATAGGGCTATATATTCCACTAAATAGAGGGGGTCTGCTTCATTCCCCATTTCCTAGTGACTGCCTTCCTTGTTTAGCCCCCAAAAAGGGGTTATGATAAAAGGCGTTACCCACCTTATGTATCTTTGCCTTCCTGAAGGAGTTCTACTGATGCACTCTGCGCCCCAATTTCAACGAGAAACGCCCCCCCGTCGTGAGTTTCTGAAGCAATCCAGCCTCCTGGCCGGAACCGGACTATTAGGCAGTCTGCCCATTGCCCGATTTGTCCATGCTGCTGGCAGTGAAGTGTTGCGGGTCGGCCTGATCGGCTGCGGCGGCCGAGGCACCGGAGCTGCCCTGAATGCTATGGAAGCCGATAAACAGGTCAAAGTGGTCGCCCTGGCGGATGCCTTTGAAGATCGGGTCCAAGGGTGCCGGAAAACCCTGGAAAAGCAGAACCCCCAACAAACAGCGATCGACGACAATCACCTGTTTGTGGGTTTCGACGCCTATCAACAGCTTCTTAACAGCGGCGTGGATGTGGTCCTGTTGTGCGAATCCCCCCATTTCCGGCCGAAACATCTCCGGGCGGCCGTGGAGGCCGGGAAACATGTCTTCTGTGAAAAACCCGTAGCCGTCGATGCCCCCGGCATCCGCTCCATCCTGGAAACCTGCAAATTAGCGGAACAAAAAGGCCTGAGTATCGTCTCCGGCCTGTGTTGGCGGTATCATCCAGCCGTCATCGAGACCATGAAACGCATCCAGGACGGTGCCATCGGCCAAATTGTGGCCATTCAGGAGACCTACTTGACCGCCTTGCCCTGGGCCCGTCAACGACAACCGAACCAGACGGAAATGGAGTTCCAGATGCGCAATTGGTACAACTTCTATTGGCTCTCGGGCGATCATAACGTCGAACAGCATGTGCACAGTTTGGACAAAGGCTCTTGGGCCATGGGCGACAAGCCCCCTGTCCGCGCCTGGGGAACCGGCGGTCGGCAAAGCCGAGGCCGAGAACCCGAGTTCGGCAATATCTACGACCATCATGCCGTTGTGTATGAATACGAAAACGGCGCCCGGATGTATTCCTATTGCCGACAGCAGCGAGGGGCCTGGGGCGATGTGTCCGATCATTTCCTAGGGACCGAAGGGACTTGCAACGTGCTGCCCCAATATAAAATCACCGACCGAACCGGCAAGGTGGTTTGGAAATACGACGGCCCGCAAGGTAATATGTACGTGTTGGAGCATGAGGCTCTGTTTAAATCCATTCGTTCCGGAAAACCGATCAACAACGGGCATTACATGGCCCTAAGCACCATGTTGGCCATCCTGGGACGGATGGTTACCTACACCGGCCAGGTGATCACCTGGGAACAGGCCATCCATTCCCAGGAGGATCTTTCGCCCAGCGCCTATCGGTTTGATGCGAATCCCCCGGTGATGCCCGGTCCGGATGGGACGTATCCGCTGGCCGTTCCCGGGGTAACCCAGTTCAAATAAAAAAAAGGAAATTGGCACCCTTTCTCCATTCCCCCTCCTGCCCCTTTTCTACGGAGGATCAGGGCTTCCAAGAAAAGAAGCCTTTCCCACAGAAGGCCGCCGGGGGAGTGGGCTTCCTCCTGGGGCTACTGTTCCCAGAGCAAATCGCGAGACTCTTTCTTTGAGGAAAGTACTCCTAACAGGCCGTGTTCCGGGGGGAAGGGGTGCGTATCGTCCCTATCAGAGGGGCCAATATCCCCCGAAGGGGTTTTGCCATTCCCCTCCCCTAGGATATATAACCTCCCTAAGGGTACATAAAGAGGGTTGCTCCAAGAGGAGCCAAGGGTTGTCTATTTTTAAGGAAAGGTTATATTTATAGGTTTCGGCACGAAGGCTCAACACGCCGATGGGAGAGCTTTTGCCTTTTGGAGTCCCAGGAAATGGGCCGTAACATGGCCATTTGGGGAGGGGGGAGACCCCTCTTTAGGCCTGTTTCCCATAGTTGGGCAGCACTAAAAGCAGGGCCATATCCCCGAAACCTACCTGAACCATACCCCGACCTGGAGTTCGATGAATTGAAGATACCAATTCGTTTGGAATAGGAGCAGTAAAGACCATGAAAGAAGGTATTCATCCCAAGTATTATCAAATGAAAGTAACGTGCGGGTGCGGCAATAGTTTTATCACCGGCGGGACGATGCCGGAGATGAAAATCGACATCTGCAATGCTTGCCATCCGTTCTTTACCGGGAAACTGAAATACGTGGATACGGCGGGACGGATTGAGAAGTTCCAGCGGAAGTTCGCCGAGACGGGCTATACCAGCCTGCAACGGCCGAAGAAGCGAAAACCCGTAGCCCCGCCTCCTTCGGAAGAGGATTCGGAATCCTGAAGGGGGGTTGGGAAGCTTTCGGGTGTGGCGGCTATTGCCGCCCCAAAGGGCATCTGGTATGAGCCGGTCGCTTCGGGAAATGCTTGAGGAAAAGCTCCAGCGGTATGAAGAGCTGGAGCGGATGATGCTGGACCCGACCGTTTTGACCAATTCCCAGCGTTTGGCTTCGGTAGCCCGCGAACGGGGCCAATTGGCGAAATTGGCTACCCGCTATCGCCAATTCAAACAACTGAACGAGCAAATCCGCCAAACCCAGGAATTGATCGAAGGCCCGGATCCGGAATTGCGGGAATTGGCCGAGGCCGAACTTCCCGAACTGAAAGCCCGCCGGGATCGGCTCTGGGATGAACTGCTGGAATTGACCGTGGGCGATGAGGACTTGGAACGGAAAAAATGTATTTTAGAAATTCGCGCCGGCACCGGCGGCGAAGAAGCCGCTCTGTTCGCCCGCGATCTGTTCGACATGTATAAACACTACTGCGAAGATCAAGGGTGGAAGTTCGAAGTGCTGGATATGAACCCGACCGATTTAGGCGGGTTTAAAGAGGTGATCGTGGCCGTCGAAGGCGAGGGCGCTTACCGGGCTTTGCAATATGAAAACGGCGGCCATCGGGTCCAACGGGTTCCCCAGACGGAGGCCAAAGGCCGAATCCATACGTCCGCAGCCACGGTGGCCGTCATGGCCGAGCCGGAAGAAATCGAAATCGACCTCAAACCGGAAGACTATCGGGAAGACGTGTTTTCTTCTAGCGGGCCGGGCGGCCAACATGTCAACAAAACTGCCTCGGCCATTCGCCTCACGCACCTGGCCACCGGCATTGTGGTCCAATGCCAAGACGAACGAAGCCAGCATAAAAACCGGGCCAAGGCGATCCGCGTGCTCAAAACCCGACTTTATAACTTCTATCAGGAACAGGATCGCAAGAAACGGGCGGCGGAACGGAAAAGCAAGATCGGCTCCGGCGACCGCAATGAACGTATCCGCACCTACAACTTCCCCCAAAACCGGGTCACCGATCATCGGATCGGACTGGACCTTTATCAACTGGATAGCGTCTTGGCCGGCAATTTGCAGCCGATCATCGACGCCCTCCAAGAACACGAACGTCAAGAACTGCGGGCCCTGTTCGGTCCGATGGAATAAGCCCCTCAACAGGAGCGGGCTTCCGGCCTTGCCGGGTTGTCCTGCGTTTTTGCCCGAGCGGATCCAATCCCTAAGACGGTTTCCTTGTCTGACCAAAGGCCTGTGGACATGTCCGCCGGCGAAACATGGACGATAGGACGTCTTTTGCAGTGGACGACGGAGTATCTACGACAACATGGTTCCTGCACGCCCCGACTGGACACCGAACTACTCTTGGCCGAGGCCATCGGTTGTCCCCGTATCCAGCTTTATACTTCGTTCGATCAGACGGCAGGGGATGATGTTCGCAGCCGGTTTCGGGAACTGGTGCGTCGGCGTGCCCAGGGGATGCCCGTGGCTTACCTGCTGGGCCGACGGGAGTTTTATTCCCTGAGCTTCCGGGTAACGCCCGATGTGCTCATCCCCAGGCCGGAAACCGAACTGCTGGTGGTGGCCCTGTTGGATTTGGCGAAGGCTTGGGGGCCAGAAGAAAAACTGGCTATCTGTGATGTAGGGACCGGCAGCGGGGTGTTGGCCGTCTGCGCCGCCAAATATCTCCCGCAAGCCAGGATTTGGGCCATAGATCAAAGTCCCCCAGCTCTTCACCTGGCCCGTCTTAATGGCCAGGATCACGGGGTGGAAAAACGAGTCCAATGGATTGCTGGAGATTTGCTCAGTTGGCTTCACCCGAATGTCCGATTCCACTTCATTCTCAGCAATCCGCCGTATGTTTCGGAAGCCGAATGGGCCGAGCTGCCCCCCGATGTACGCGATTATGAACCCCGCCGGGCCTTGGTGGCCGGGCCGACCGGCGCCGAAGTGATCGCCCGGCTTGTGCCGCAGGCCGCCGATCATCTACTGCCCGGGGGCTGGCTCCTGGTGGAAATCAGCCCCATGATCCACCAGCAAGTCCTGGCCCTCTTCCAACAGGACGGTCGATGGCAAACCGTGCAGACCCGCCTGGATCTAGCCCGACACCCTAGAGTCATCCTGGCCCAACGGGCCAACTGATTCGCCCCGGATCGATTTGCCTCGACTTGGCCCTGGAACCAGGTCCTCAAACTCAAAAAGGTAACCCTTCGGCCGATTGGGCGCTTGGATTTTCTCGCCATTGCCAAAGTTGCAGCAGCATCCAGGCCAGAACTCCTGCGCCCAACCCGAACAGCAGCAGGAAGACCACCAAGGGACTCCACTGGACAATTTGCGGCTGCTGAGAGACGGCAAAGAATCGGCCCAGTTCCAGGTTTTGGACGACCTGTCGGCTTGTGGCGTTCAGGGCAATGACGGTCAATTGTCCCAGGGCTAAGAGGGCGGCCAGTGCTCGTCCGGGCGGCTTGCCTTGGCGGGCGGCCCAGACCAGACCCAACCACACCGGTCCGGGCGAAACGGCCGTGGCCAATGTCAACGCCACCACCGGCCAAGAGAACATCCAGGATCGCACTTCCGGCGCCCAAGTGTGCAGGTACCAGGAGCCGAACAGGCCAAACCCAACCATCCCGGCAAGGTAAAGCTTCCAAGCGGTTCGGGCTGTCCATTGTTGGTAGGCTTGCCTCGGCCGACTGGCCCGCCAAGCCGTATCCACCACCAGCCAGACCGTCAGCGTGGTCCAGGCCAGGCTGAAAAACATCAACCAGCGGGGCCAAAGCCGGGCGTCGGTCAGGTTCAAGCCGGTCCCCAAAGCGGCACCGGCCAACGTGTGCGGCCCCCAAAGGGTTTTCCAGTGCTGTTGCAGGAAAAACTCCTGCCGGGTCATTAGGGTTAATCCGTTCACAAATAGAAATCCAATCACCAGAAAAAGCCCTGCTGCCACCCACCCGGCCGCCGTGCGCCAAAAAGGCATCCATCCTAATGTGCCGGAGCCGGCAGAAGAAAACCTACCGCCAAAAGAACCCCTCGAGGAAGAATCCCCCTGCGGAGAACCGACGCCAGCAGATTCCGCCGAACCACCCTCAACAGAGTTAGAAGAATGGACCGAACCCGCCCCCGGAGAACCCGCCAAACCAGAAAAGTTCTGGGTGTCCGGTTCGGAGGGATTCCGAGGCTTTCGTAGCCCAAAGGCGTAAATATACACTCCATAATAGGCCGGGATCAAAAGGATTACTATGGCCAGCCAAAACCAGGCCATGTAGATCGTCGCCGTGTAAAAGACTTTGGCGTAAGCGGCTTGCAAAAACAGCAGCGGCACAATTCCCAGATTGATTCCCAGGGCGACCAAAATGGGCATTTGGCGCATCAGACGGCGACCGGCTTCCACGGCGCTGGCAGAACCCCGCCATGCCGAATACATCGCCCAGAGCAGCCCTGCATACCAAAGATGCATTAGCACCGCATGAAGCGTAAAGCCCAACACTTTGAAAAACTGCATAAACCACCAAGGAGCAGGTAAAGCCCCGCCCGTTGGGTCCACCAGCACCGTCGGTTCCATCAGTTCACCACTCCCGATGAGAAAAAATAGCTCAAATCAAGAATATTCCTTCCCGCAAACTTTTTCTGTTTCGGTCGCTCTTCGGGCCGAATTGTCCGGCGGGCGTTGGAAGAGGCCCGATGGCCCTGGCCCCGTTTTTCTGCCCTCCTGGCCAGTGGTTCAAGGCCCTCTTTCCGCCATTGCTGGTCGATAGTTCAGTACACTTCTGTCAGTTTCCTTTTGTCTCCAACGGCGTCATGCCGGCAGGCCGAGGTGGCGTAATCCGGCTTAGATATTCGGCCAAGATGTGGGCTTCTTCGTCGCTGCCGGTCCAAGGCGGCATGACAAACTGATGCTCATGTAAATGGCGAACCAGATCGACCATCATCGGTTTGGGCATGCCTTGCAGTAATCGACCGGCCGGCGAATAGCCGTCCCGCTCCGCATGGCAGTCATTGCAGTGGTACATGAAAAGCACCCGGCCAATGGCTGCCTGATCCTCCGGCGGCAATACGAGCAAACGAGCCTCCTCGATCTGGGGGGCCGAAATAGCCGGATTTTCCGAAGTTGCTGGGCCGTTCCAGTTCGCCTGAAACTGGGGTTGGTCTGTTTTGGAAACCGAACCCTTTGCCGAGGCTGGATGTTCAGAGGTCGGTTCGGAAAAGACCTGCGGATAATGGGCCGACATCCAGGCCCGGGTCCACACACCGCTTTCCAAGTAGCCTTGCTGCCGCATCCGAGCCACTTCCTCCGGAAACACCTGATGGCCGAAGACCACGTTGTAAACGATGTACGGTTTTCGGACCGCCTCACGGATGAACTCTCCGGCGCTAAACCCGGCCAAGCCCATCAGCCAAAGCAGCCCTGCAAACCCCACCGAAAGCCAACCGGGATTTTTATACGGTCCCAGATAGACCAGCAGCAATACCAGGGCTGAAACGGCCAGGGCCAGGGCCAGCAGGATGTTGAGCGGTGCAGCAGCCAGGAGGGTGGCCCGGGCCGATTCCGGCAAAAATGCCCCCCACAACAACCCGCCGAGCACCAGGAGCACTCCGCCGAGTAAAGCGGGCCGGGCCGATCGACGAGTAACCAGGTTCCGTAATTCCAACCGATCCCCCAGCACCACCGTCGCATGAAGATATACATACAAAGAACTCAATAGCAGCGCTCCGCCGGTTCGGGCCACCACCTGCGGCAGAAACTGCGGGTTGAAAAACGCCGTCCAAAAGCTGCGATACTCCGGCTGGACCCATCGGCCAGGATGAAGCATAAATCCGGTAATGCCGGTAATCAGCACCAGACTGATCCAGGCCGCCCAAGCATAAATCCACCCAAACGCCTTATGCACCCTCGGCGGCAACCGGCCCCAAAAATAGAAAAATCCAAACGCCGAACTAATCTCCAGCACAAAAAAGACCCACTCCATCGCCCAGCCGAAAACAAACGTCTGAATCAGTACCTGGGTGGCCAGCGGCGAAGCCAGGCCGATCGTCCACCAAATGCCCACCCCGGTAATGGCCCCGAACACCACGGTCAGCAGAATAAAAAACTGGGCATGGCGCCGGAGATACAAGAGATATTCTTGGTTGCCGGTTCGATAGGCAAAACGGGTTTCAACGGCCAAAAAGAAGCCACCGCCCACCGCATAATGAGCCACCAGGACATGCACCGTGGCAATCAGGGCGATGAGCATCGGCCCGGTAGCGACCGGCACATACCACCATGGATAATGCATCGGACGGTCCTCCTGTCCGAAAAAACCAATGATTTCCCATATCAACATATTATGTTTCGACAGGCAAGAGGGCCAGTCCGCACAGAAACTCTCCGCCGTTTCGATCGGGTGGTTCTTTCGAAAGGGGATTGTTTTCTTCCGGAGCGAGGATTATCTTATGGGTAAAATCGAGGGAGCAGAATGAGGATTGAGTCTAAGGGATATATGTTTACTAAATCTCCTGAAGGGAGGATCGTTGGATGAACGTCGTGTCGAAAGGCTGGCTGGTCCTTGGATTTCTGGGCGGATTAACATGGGCCGAGGCGGGTGGGGCCGCACAGGCAGGGTTACCGTTGGGCGACCGTTCGGCTGGCGAAACCGAAGGGGTGGACCAAAGGGCGTCTGAATGCAAAGTGGCGGTCTTTTCCTCCGATGCCACTCCCGCCCTAGGTAAACCTATTTATCCCAGTTATAAACCGCTGGAGACGATCGAGGAACCGCTTTTAGCCAAAGGTGTGGTTCTCCAGGCCGGGTCAAACCGCTATGTGCTTTGTGCGGTCGATTGGTGTGTGTTGGCCAATTCGTCCCATGAACTGTTTCGGGAAAAATTGGCCAAGGCCGTGCAGACGCCCAAGGAGTATGTGAGCGTACATACGGTCCATCAGCATACGGCTCCACATATGAACGGCGATGCCCAGCGTCTGCTCGATAAATATCCCCCCGCGCCGCAGCAAGTGGATTTTGCTTTTTTGGAGGAGGCGGCGGATCGAGCAGCCAAAGCCGCTCAGCAAGCCCTGGAACATCTGGAACCATTCGACCGGGTCGGCTTAGGCCAGGCCAAGGTACAGCAGGTGGCCTCCAACCGCCGCATCCTTCGAGACGGCAAACTCGTTGGCCGAATGAGCTCTTGCACAGATCCGGCCCTCCGAGCCGAACCGGAAGGCAAAATCGACCCCTATCTGAAGACTATTTCACTGGCACGGGGGGACAAGGTGCTGGTTCGGCTTCACTATTACGCCACGCATCCGCAGAGTTTTTATGGCGATCCCCGGGCATCGAGCGATGTGCCCGGCTTTGCCCGCCAACGCTTGGAGAAAAAGGAAGGCGTGTTTCAGATTTATTTTACCGGCTGTGCGGGCGATGTGGCGATGGGCAAATATAACGACGGCACCCCTCAGGCCCGGGACGGCCTGACCGATCGGCTCTACAAGGCCATGGAGGAGTCGATCTCTGCCACCCGATGGGAACCGGTTGGCCCGGTGGTTTGGAAGATGGCGCCGGTCAAACTGCCTGCACGAACTGATCCCCCCCTGGAAAAAACCCGACAGATGGTGGAAGACACGAATCTTCCGCCGCTGACCCGAATGTATGCGGCCTGCCGATGGGCTTATGCCGAGCGGGTGGACCGGCCAATCGACATCAGTCTATTCCAGATCGGGCCGGCTTGGGTGCTCCTTTTGCCGGGCGAATGCATGATCGACTTCCAGCTTTACGCCCAGAGTCTTGTGCCGGACCGGTTCTTGGCCGTGGCTGCCTATGGAGATGATGGACCAAGTTATATCTGTACAGAAGCATCGTACAAGGAAGGCGGCTACGAGCCCAGCGCCTCGCACCTGGCTCCCGAGGTCGAACATCTGCTTAAACAGGCCATCCGCAGCCTGCTCGGCATCCAGATTCCAGCAGCGAAAAATCCCTAGAACCTGTTTTAAAACCTGGAAGAGATGACCCGAAATAGGGAGTTTACCCCCACTGGGCGGTTTGGAAAGAGATTCTCAACATTCCCCTGGCATGACATCCCCTTAATGAGGGAGTTGGGGGACCCCATCAACTAGGGGAACTTCTTATCTCCACTTTGGGAGGAATATATCTCCTCCCCTGGGAGGATTGGCGAACACTGCCCACTAGCCGGTGGTTTCTAACCGGAAAATGACGGAGCAACAGACTACTCTCCATTCTTTGACGAGTTCTTGCCGCCAATCCGGGAGATTTCGGAGAACAGGCCATCTCATATGGGGAATCCATACCCCTCAATATAGTGGAAATCCTCCTTTTGCGTGTCCGGTTGCAGTGGGATAGGGGCCTGCCTACGTGCGAAGTTACCTGGAAAAACTTTGCCTCTACCAGCCTCTATGGGGGCAAAAGAGACCCTCCCAAGATGGTTTATTCGGGACGGCTAAAATGGGCCTATTATATCGAGTTTAACTTCTGGCTGGAGTTTTTTTAGGGGAAAGCCGATACATGTTTCCGCTTGAACCTTCGGCGGTAGTTGGGTTTGGCATATGGCCCCGCAAAGAGGCTTCATCCTAACTCTTTATATTACAATGAGTTAGCTCCAAAAACCGCCGAAAAACCAGATCTTTGAAAATAAGGACTTCGGAAGGCCCCCTCTAAAAAGGGGGAGGATTTTTCCGAAAAGATTTTCCCTAAAAAATACTTAGAAATCCAAGTGTCGATCTTGACTTTACTTATTACGCCATTTACACTTGGAGCGTAATGTGTGGAGGCAAAACCTCTAATGGGTTCGGTGATTCCGCCTTCTGTTCTGGGAGGAGAATCTGGTGATTACCAAAAAAGAAATTGTCCGAGCTATCTCCGAAGAAATTGGGCTTACCCAACTCAAAACCAAGGAAATTGTGCAAAAGACCTTCGATGCGATCATCGAGGCCTTGGTCCGGGAAGGCCGGATTGAACTCCGCAATTTCGGCGTCTTCGAGGTCAAACAACGCGCCGCCCGAAAAGCTCGCAATCCGCGAACTGGCGAAAAGGTCTATGTCCCCAAAAAGTTTGTGGTTACCTTTAAGCCGGGCAAAGAAATGCAACACCGCATCCGCCATCGGGAACGCACTCTCCAAAAAGGGACCACCGCCTCTCCTCGCGGGTCTTTGAGCGAGCCTGTAGCCACCCCATCGAGTTGAATTCTTTCGGGGTATCTTTAAAGGCTTTTCTTCTCCAACTCTTTTTTCTGGTCTGGTATTGTAGGGAAGATACAGAATCTAGCCAAACCCGGCAGTTTCTTTGAGCCCCGGCTGGCGTTGGAGGAAGTTTGGATATTTCTCCTCCGCATCCAACCCGCGGCCGGAAAATGAGTCCTTTTCCCTTCCCAGCCTTCCCGCAAGGACTGCCTAATTTCATAAAATTGCCCTCGACATAAGAAAACCGATTTGCTACTTTGTCTTTTGATCTGGGTCATCTTTCCGATGGCCGACTACCTTTCCCGCACCGACGAATCACTTTTCTTTATTTCTGATCTGTTTCCCCAGCTAGGAAAGCGGGCCTGGGAGTTTACGGTTTCCTAGTGGGCAGAAGGTTTTCTGCGGAAACAGGGTGACGGTTTGCGCTTGGGCTATGTCTAAAAGTTGACGGAAGGAGATTTTTTATGCGAAAGGTCCTTTTAGCTCTTCTTTCAGGACTCTTACTCACGACCGCTGTGGGATGCATTATTCCGGGTTATTCCGCCGATCCGGTCCGTCGGACGCAGCAGTTGCTGTTTACTTCCGAAAATCTCCGGCTGTTGCTGGACGAATGGGAACGGATTTGGTTCCTGGATATGCCGGATCATTGCACTCCCTATCGGACGCACGGCGGACTTATCTAGGATAGTCCGATCGTTTCCACGGGAGAGAAGGTCCTCGGGGAGAGACTGCGCCCTTGCTTTTTAGGATGAGGAAGTTGGGGGCTAGAGGTCCGTATTTTGCGCTGGAGGGAACAATTGCGAAAAGCTACGGCTTTGCAGCAGGCGGCGGCCGTTTCCAGATATCCACCGGGGCATCGTTTTTCTGAGCCGGGCCGGGCCTGCTGCGGCCCTCGGCCACTTGCCGCTCTAAAAGTTGGATAAGCCGTTGGACCATCTCCGGGTGTTGGGCCTGGAGATTTTTTTGTTCGGCAAGATCGTCGGCCAGGTTATAAAGTTGCACTTCCGGCAATCCTTGGCGACGGGCTTCCGCATCAGACGGCCGACTCCAGCCGCCACTTCCCGGCGTAAGGAGCAATTTCCACGGGCCTTGGCGGATCGCAAATTTTCCGGACACCGAGTGCACAATCAAAGTTTCCCGGACCGGCCCAGTAGCCTTTCCCAGCAAAACCGGCAAAAAGCTGAAACTATCTTCCCCCGCATTTTCTGGGAGTTTTACTTCTACCAATTCTGCGCAGGTGGCCAACAGATCGACCAGTCCGACCAACTGATCGCTGGGGGCGCCGGCCTGCACATGGCCTGGCCAGCGAACTAACAGCGGTACCCGATGGCCCCCTTCCCACAGGTCGGCCTTGGCGCCCCGCAGTCCACCGGACGGATCATGTCCTTTGGTTCGCAAAGCCGTAAAATCCGCCAGCGGCGCCGGCCCGTTATCGCTGGAGAAGATGACTAAGGTGTTGTCGGCCAAACCGTGTTTTTCCAGCGACTCCAGAATCTGTCCCACAGACTCATCGGTCTGCATCACGAAATCGGCGTAGGGGTTCAGCCCGCTGCGTCCCTGCCAGGCTTCGGAGGGAACAATCGGTGTATGGGGCGAAGCCAAAGCCAGATACAAGAAAAATGGCTGGCCGCTGCGAGCCTGCTCCGCCCGGCGTTGAATGTATTCTAGGCTTTTTCGAGTGAGGGTGGGGAGGACATCGACCGCTTCAAATGAAACGGCCCCAGGCCCCCGCCGGGTCATGGCCGATTTTCCCAACATCATCGGAAACGCTTTATCCACGGTGGGAACGACTTCTACCCGATCATTGTGGATAAATGTATATGGAACCATGTCCAGCGAACCGGCAATGCCGTAAAACTCATCGAAACCGACGGCCAACGGCCCTTGGAGAATCGGTTGGGTGTAATCGACGTTCCAGCCCTCCGGCCCCTTTTCGATAGCATCCGTAAAGGGCGGCGTATTCGCTTTTCGGGGCCAGCCCAACCCAAGATGCCATTTGCCAATACAGGCAGTATGGTAACCTGCCTTTCGAAGTAAACCGGGCAACGTGAGTCGATCGGGTTCCACCAGGGGCGGCGAAAGTCCTCCTAACACTCCGCTCTGAAGCCGAGTCCGCCATGAATACCGCCCGGTGAGCAAAGCATACCGGGTCGGCGTACAGACCGACGAAGTGCTATGGGCGTCGGTAAACCGCATCCCCTCTCGAGCCAACCGATCTATATGCGGAGTCGGAATCTTCCCCTGGGCATTGTAACAGCCCACGTCTCCGTATCCCAGGTCATCTGCCAAGATGAGCACAATATTCGGAGGCCCCAACTTTTCCCCACGAGACGGCCCCACCGCGGCCCCGGGCGACTGTTTGGTTGTCTCCGGCTCGGAAGGTGTCGGCGGGGCGCCCAAAGCCATAACGGCGGCCCATAACCCCAAAACCACTAATACACAGCATACCTTGGCACGCATCGCAAAATTTCTCCCGGTAGAAAAACTCGATTTTGAAAAATCCCAGATCGTCAGTTCTATCCGTTTAACTCGCTCCAGGCAAAAAAGTCGAACAGCCCCTATGACAAGTAGAGATAATTCTACACTTTCCCATTTCGGGGATATAACCTCTTGAGGGGAAAGTGTTGTCAAAAATTAGTCCTTCGCAGTCCGCTCTGGATCAGGCTTAAGACACTGAAAATCTACTCTGGAGCAGCCCTCTAAGCAACTCGGAAGACTCGCTGCCTGAGGGAACTCCGATGGGTAAACTTTTCCCTTTGCACTCGGTGGAGGACTGGCGGACGTGGCAAATAGCCGTTTCCTCCCCCTGAGTGGCTAACCCTCCTCCATTTTTGCGGTGTCGAGTCCCTCCGGTCAACCCCCATCGATACTTTCGGTCTGAGAGTCCTTTTGTTAGCCCTGTGGCAAAATGGAAGCCCAATGGGAACTGGAACATGTTCTAACGCCCTCTATGCGACGAAACTGGTTTCTTCCTCAGAGGAGAGGTAAAATCTATCCCAGATATTCCCCAAACGGTTGATGGAGTTCTTTCCTTCATAGAACCAGCCCCTTTTTCCAATATTTCTCCACTGAAAAGGCTTCTTTCGTTTAAGGAGGAAAAAAGAATGCAAGTGATCCAAGCGATTTGGAAAGGTTTTCCATTTTGGAAAAACCCTGTAAACCGGCTGAGGTTTTTGTTCGGGATCGGACTGCTGGTGGGGCTATGGTCTGGCCAGCAGCCTGCTCAGGCCGTTACACCCACTGCCGAAGAACTCCACAAGGTGCGGCAGTTTGCCCAGTCGGTTTGGAATCCGAAAAACCCGGCCCAATGGCCCTTTTCGTTTGTCTATGGAGGAAAACGCTCTTCGGAGTTGCTGCCTGCTTGGCCTGCTGCAGAAAAGACCGAAACCTTGGACGCCCAACGGATTCGCCGCTCCGTTACATGGACCGATCCGGCTACGGGGTTGGAGGTCGTTTGGGAGGGGATTGTTTACCAGGATTTTCCGGCGGTGGAATGGACGTTGGTGTTTCGGGCCGCCGGCAACGGAAACACGCCCATTTTAGAACAGGTGTACGCTTTGGACACGGTTTGGCAGCGGGCCGAGCAGGAAGAGGAGTTTTTGCTCCATCATGCGGCCGGTTCCCAGGCCAACCGGTCGGATTATGCGCCGCAAGAGACCCGGCTAGGGCCGAAGGCGGAGTTTCGGCTGGGCGGGGCAGGGGGAAGACCCACAAATGTCCATTGGTCCTATTTCAACCTCCAGTGGGGCCAGCAGGGGGTGATCGTTGCCGTCGGTTGGCCGGGCCAATGGTTCTGCCAGTTCCGCCGGGATGAGGGCCGCACCCTTCAGATTCAGGCCGGTCAGGAAGCGGTCCATACAAAACTGCTGCCGGCCGAAGAGTTCCATACGCCCCGGATGGTGCTTCTTTGGTGGCAGGGGGATTATCTGCGCAGTCAGAACTTATGGCGGCGGTGGATGATGGCCCATAATATGCCCCGGCCTGGCGGGCGGTTGCCGCCCCCGCAGTTCGTCGCCTCCAGTTCCCGCGCCTATGAAGAAATGATCCATGCCAACGAAGAAAACCAGATCATGCACATCAACCGGTATCTCGAAGAGGGCCTCAAACTCGACTACTGGTGGATGGACGCCGGTTGGTACATTCAAGAGCACGGCTGGCCGCAGGTCGGCACCTGGCAGGTCGATTCGAAGCGGTTTCCCCGGGGTTTGCGGGCCATCAGCGACCACGCCCACGCCAGCGGCGTGAAAATCCTGGTTTGGTTTGAGCCGGAGCGGGTCGCACCCGGCACCTGGCTGTATCAGAATCGGGCGCAGTGGCTGCTGCGGCCCAAACCGGCCGAGGAGTACGAAAACCTGGCAGGGTTGCGGTCCTGGAGTTCCAAGGCATTGGGCGGGCCGGATCCCTGTGTTACCTATAATTCCACCCCCTACGAACGCCGGACGGCGGGCATCCGGTGGACGCCGGGCCGACTCTCTTTCCATCCCGGTCCCAAAGGGGAATATAGTGTGGTGCGGTTTCAGGCTCCGGAATCGGGCCAGTATCAGGTGAAAGCCAAGATGCTGGGCATCGACCAGAAGGCAACCACAGATGTTCACATTTTGGCCGGCGCCCGCTCCCTTTTGGACGGCCAGATCGACATGGCCCAAAAGAAAACCGAAGTCCCATACCAAGGCCAAATCGCCCTGGAAAAGGGGCAAACTCTGGATTTTGTGGTCGGTTGGGGCAACGGCAACTACACCTGTGATAGCACGGGCCTGGAAGTAGAAATCCACGGGCCGGCCGGTCAAATCTTTGCCCCGGCCAAACAGTTCCAGGCGGATAAGAACTCCGGCGGCGTCTGGAGCTACGGCTGGCTCAAACCCGGCCCGAAGCCCGACCCGGCTACCTTCAGCCTTTACGACCTGCCCCGACAAGCCAGCGACGAAGGCCCCCGGCTGCTCA
>Ga0272448_1000207_pt1 | contig 90632 bp, 91 predicted proteins | sample YNPCB0191_FD_202220 | JGI IMG/M metagenome (GOLD analysis project Ga0272448, IMG submission 202220) | Hot spring sediment microbial communities from Yellowstone National Park, WY, United States - YNP-CB-019-1 | ecosystem: Environmental > Aquatic > Thermal springs > Hot (42-90C) > Sediment... | reverse complement strand
AGTTTTTTCAAGGTATGTGGGAAATTACCAGTGGGGGAATTCAAGGGATATACCAAGGAGTGAAAGGAATTATCAAAGCTGCTGGGGATCCATTAGGCACATTAAAGTCGACATACGAAGCGGTCACTAATCCAGTTCAAACCTTTAATCAAATTACCCAAGGTGTTTCTAACACAATAAACAAAATCGCTAGTGGTGATTATGAAGGGGCAACACGAGATATTGCAACAGTAGCAACAGAAATCTATATAACGAAGAAAATAGGGGATTTTGTTCAAATTGGAACAGAAAAAATGTTTACGGGAGATATTGGAGGAGCTCCTTCTACAGAAGTTGTTACCAAGACTCTTGGAACAAAATATGACCCGACGTTAGCTGGCACGAGGTTTACACAAGATTTGGGTGGAGGATATTCAGTTGAGGGCTATTATAGGACATCATTGGGTGCAAGTGACGAATCACTAGCAAGATATTATACCATAAAAAACGCAGAGGGAACGACTATTGAGGTTAGACAACAAGTCATTAATACAGAAGGACAGATTATTCATGACGATGTAAAATATAAAAACTGATACAGTTGTATCAGTTTTGTATAACTTATTTTAAATACATCATTATGCTATCCAATCAAAAAAGTATTACTGCTTACAGTCATCTGGGAAAAGATGCTATTCCATTTATTTTAGATATTATGCAATTTCTTAGTTCAGAAAAAGAACTAAAGAGGTATATAGCGAATAAAACATTGTTTTTCTTAGACAAGCTGGAAAACAAAGAAATTGACCCAATAGTACTCGATAAGGTTTATGTTATATTAACAGAATACATTCTGCAGTTAGAAAAAGATAATCATTGGCAAATTTTATCAGATCCCGACATAGATAATATAATGTTTGAAGGAAGAGAATTTGGTTGTTATAAAAAGAATAAATTTGGAGCTGACATAGCATCTATGAGAAAGGCAGCTAACGATCTTTTACTGAGGGATCAGTAAGAAAAGCCATGAGATGTGAGAATAACGGGTTTCATGCCCGCCCCTACGGGCGTAGGTCTGGGGGCCTAAACATTGACATTCAAAAATAATAAATAGAGTTCTTTGACAATTTGTTTTCATAGTACAAAGGGGAAGAAACTTTTTGTATTCTTCTCGATCTATCATCACACTGATCATTTATCCGGAAGTAGTGTAGAGACGGATCCAAGCGGTTATATCCTCGGAAATAAGAGGACAGACCAATTATTTTGACAACAGGGACAGGAGGAGTTTGTGGTGCTCATATGAGTTGTGCAAGTAACCAAGATCCTGCGCAGGATAAAAAATTAAACCCAGGCGAAATTGATAAGATTAAGAAAGCGGGAATTGATCCGCATGATTTGAAACCTGAAGGTCGTTTTCAAAACAAGATCTGTACAAAGATCCAGATGGTAACATTATTGGAAAACCAAAATCAGGTGGTGGTGAGGAAAATGATACTGGATTAAATATTAAACTATTAATTCATTTTTGATAAAAACATTTCTACTCAACGGAAAAGCATTAGCATTATGACTCTGATTATTACTCTGGTATAACATTGGTTTGAAAGAAGAGGTAACCATGTATAAAGGTAAATGAGAAATTAAAAATGGAACATACTATTCATGTATAAAAAGGGAAAGCTAGAGATAATAAAGCATTGGTTTTCACGAATAAAAAAGACTGATAAAAAAATATCCGACATAGTGGAAAGTGCTGAATATACACTTTCCCTAAAACTGGGCGATATTCCAAAAGACATTAAAGATATTGGTTCTTATCTAAAAACTGGATTGAAATGGCCTAAATAAGGGGGCATAACATTCAGAAGGTAACGGGGTCAGGCCTTCCATTCTACACTGAAGTTACGGAGGACAAGGAAATAGGGACATTCCAAGCTTATAGCGGATGTCAGTTTAGTTATGCCTCCCAAATGGAATGAAATGAAGGGAAGATCACAGACACTCACTATTCTTCCTGTGCAAAAGGGATATTTTATTGTGAGCGAAAAAAGAGAGAGGCTTGATCTTGTCACTTTTTCTTTGAGATGACTGTTGATTATGGTAAAAGACCATCTCTATGAATCATAAAAAGTACGATTTTAGTTGACAAATAATAGTTGTGTTATAAAATTATGAACATGTTTTTTTGTTTTCTCACGTTGTATAGATATGAGTTATAACCCTGAAACAAGAATAACACCGTTAGGGGAAGAACATCATCCCGATGCTTTGGAGTCACAAGCTGTTCCCTATCTTGATCAACGGACGCGACAACAGGTGCTTGACACCCTCAAACATAGTGATCGCTTTGGTATTTTTGAGCCCCAATCAGATGGAACCTTTTTGGTCACACATCATCCTTTACTGGAAGGTCATTTTCAGGGTAGTCCCGTGTTACCCGGGGTGTTACTGGAAGATATGTTGGTCGGTGAAAAAGAGATTGGAAAACTCTATGGTATTCGTATAGAAAACATGGTGCTTCCCGGGGATCGTATCTGCATAAAAGGAGACTCTCTTTATAAAGTGGTTGATGACAAAGAGGTGCTCGTTGCTCGCATCATTGATACCCCAACACTCACAAAAGAAGATTTTGATACCTATCAGGAAAATGGAAATCGATCCGAGAAACCTACAGAACTTATTATACAAACCCCTCCTTTCTTATTTGCCTCGTGTTTCTATGCCCAAAGTGCTCCTGACGGTTCTTATGAAGGAAGCGGAAATTTTACGTTTACCAAGCAACATATCGAGCAACTGGGATTGCAAACCGATATTGTCCCTCGTGCCCTTGTTCAAGAATCGATGAATCAAATCTCTTCCGGCATCTATACATTAGCAACAGGTGAAGAAAGAAAAGGAATACTCCTGAAAGAAAGTGTGATTTGTTTCTTTCATGATGTTCATGTTGGAGAAATGCTCGTCGTGAAACTGAAAGGAAAAACACAGGGAAAAAGGGAGGTGACCGGAGCTATTGAAGCCCTCGCACTCCCAACACGAAAAGAGGGGACTTGTCTTCCCATTTTGATTGCCGAGGCAACCATTACCGGGACGGTGATGAAGAGGGATATGCTCAAGAGGATGCTAAAAATCCCATCTTCGTAAAAAAGACTTGCCAAGTTTGTTTTAGCACTGTAAAATAGGGAGTGCTAATTTATCGTATCTTATTTTTTAACTTATGATGCGTATGTCAGAAACAAAGAAAAAGAAACTCGGGCTCACTCCCTTGTGGGATAATGTGATCTTAGCGCCCGTCACCGCTGAAACACAAACGGCGAGCGGTATTATTATCCCTGATTCCGCGAAAGAAAAGCCGTCGAAGTTTGAAGTGATTGCTGTGGGTCCTGGGAAAATCAATGATCAGGGGAAACGTGATCCGATGGAAGTTAAAGTAGGGGATATTGTGTATTGCAGCCGTTATGCCGGTGATGAATTTAAAATCAATGATGTTGAATATCGTGTTGTCCATCAGGACAGCATTTTGGCTATCGAAGATTAATTTTATTTCTTTTATTTTTGTATCCTATGGTAAAACAAATTGTCTATGGCGATGACGCCCGCCAAAAAATGTTTAAAGGCGTACAACAATTAGCAAAAGCCGTCGTTGCCACATTAGGCCCCAAAGGACGGAATGTTGTCATTGATAAGTCCTATGGTTCTCCAACGGTTACCAAAGATGGTGTCACCGTTGCCAAAGAGATTGAACTGGAAGACAAGTTTGAAAATATGGGAGCTCAAATGGTCAAAGAGGTGGCGAGTAAAACGAATGATGTGGCGGGAGATGGTACGACCACCGCTACCTTATTGGCAGAAGCGATTATTAAGGAGGGGATTCGTGTGATTTCTTCCGGGATTAATGCGATGGAATTGAAAAAAGGCATTGATAAGGCTGTGGAAATTGTGAATGCAGAACTGGAGAAAAATGCCAAGAAAATTACCACTCGAGAAGAGATGAAACAGGTGGCAACGATCAGTGCTAATGGTGATGAAGAGGTCGGAGAAAAGATTGCTTCTGTGATGGATAAAGTTGGGAAAGATGGTGTCATTACGGTGGAAGAATCCCAGACCTTCGGAATAGATGAAGAATATGTTGAAGGGATGAAGTTTGATAACGGGTATATCTCCCCCTATATGGTGACGGATACGAGTCGTATGGAAGCGGTTTTTGAAAACCCCAAAATTCTGATTACGGACAAGAAGATTTCTTCTATTCATGATATTCTACCGTTGTTGGAAAAAATGGCACAGGCGGGCCAGAAAAATCTTGTCATTATTGCCGAAGATCTCGATGGAGAAGCGTTGGCAACGTTGGTGGTCAATAAGCTACGCGGAACATTTATTACTCTCGCGGTGAAAGCTCCGGGTTTTGGAGACAGACGCAAAGAAATGCTCAAAGATATTGCCGCCTTGACAGGAGGGACAGTCATTTCTGAAGAACTTGGCCTGAAATTAGAGCATGCTTCTTTAGAACATTTAGGAGAGGCGCGAAAAGTGATTGCTGATAAAGAAAATACGATCATTGTTGATGGAAAAGGGAAAAAGGCTGATGTAGAAGCTCGGATTAATGAAATCAAAGCAACTCTTGAGAAAACGACATCTGATTTTGATAAAGAAAAACTCCAGGAACGATTGGCAAAATTATCTGGTGGTGTTGCTGTCATCAAGGTGGGTGCCGCTAGTGAGGTAGAAATGAAAGAACGGAAGCATCGTATTGAGGATGCGCTTTCTGCTACTCGTGCGGCTGTTGAGGAAGGTGTGGTTGCCGGTGGTGGTGCTGCCCTCCTGAAAGCGATTGATGCTCTGTCAAAAATAAGAGGTTTGTCCGAAGATGCTAAGGTGGGTGTTGATATTGTGAAACGTGCTATTGAATATCCTGCCAAACGTATTGCCGAAAATGCTGGATTTGAAGGAAGTGTTATTGTTGCGAATATTTTGGCAAAGAAAGATGATATTAACTATGGATTTGATGCCTCAACAGGAGAATATGTCGATATGGTAAAAGCCGGTATTATTGATCCCAAAAAAGTTACTCGTTCCGCTCTGCAGAATGCTGCCTCTGTAGCAGGTATGTTCCTCACGATGGAAGCCGCCATTACCGAAAAACCAAAGGAAGAAAAAACTGGTAGTACTATGCCCGGTGGTATGCCAGGCGGTATGGGAATGGATTATTAAAAGAGGTCACATTCGAAACGTTATAAAGCGCTCGAGAAAAGAACCCCGTCGATCCTTATCGGCGGGTTTCTTTTTTCTGTATCCGATCTGTTACATTGATGACAACGATGCGTGTCTATGCCATTTGCATATGGTATACCATCAGGATTTCACGGGCAGGGATATGTTTATATCGAGATGATTTCACCGATCGGTATAAATCTCTCAAAGGAGATCTTCAAAAAGGAAACCTTCTCTTGTTGTGGGAAACACTTGGATTTACGGTACCAATGGAAATATTTTCTATCCCGTGCAGAACATTGTTTTGATGAAAATAGAAAGGAAAAGAATCAGATATCAAAGGGCTAATCCAGTTATCTACACTTACCTCTTGGACAGAACAATAGGTACGTTCTGTTTCCATGATTCTTGACATATTGCAACTGAGTTGCAATAATGAGAAAGAACCTATTTTCGTTTTGATATCAGCTGATAACTTATGACCATGGGGAGATCTCTTTGTGGTAGGAATACAAAGGTTCGGGAAGCACTGCTGTGCATCTTACAGAAAACACAGCAGCCTTTTACCGTATCAGAGATCCTGACGCAACTGCGCAAACAAGGATTCCATACGAATAAAACCACGGTTTATCGACAGATGGAAAAGATGCAACAACAACATGTTGTTCAAGAAGTGACGTTTTCTGACGCTATCCGACGATTTGAAATATCGGGTATTCACCATCATCATCTCGTTTGTCAGAAGTGTCATAAGATTGTTGATATCATTCTCAACAACGATTTGCATCAGGAAGAAAAAATAATTTTTCAAAAACAAAAGTTCAAAGTATTATCCCATTCTCTTGAATTTTTCGGTCTCTGTCAGCATTGTCAGTAATTTATTATTCATCATACCTCTTATGACCACACTGCTCTTTGCTCTCATAGGATCTGTCATCGTGAGTCTTGTGTCGTTGATTGGAATTTTTTCTTTGCTCTTGGGGAAATATACCTTACAAAAGATCATACTGATCTTAGTTGCTTTTTCTGCGGGCGGGCTGATGGGGAGTGCTTTTTTTCATATATTGCCGGAAGTAATTCAGCAATATGACAGTTCTTTTGCTTTTGTGATGGTCATTGTTGGTTTTACCCTCTTTTTCGTTATGGAACGCGTCATCTATTGGAGACACTGTCACGATGGTGTCTGTGATGAGCATCCTTTTGTATATTTAAATTTAATTGGGGATAGTCTTCATAATTTCGTCGATGGCATGGTCATCATGGCTGCCTTTGCGATTGATATGCATTTAGGACTATTTACAACATTTACCATTATACTGCATGAAATACCCCATGAATTAGGGAATTTTGGGGTATTAGTACATGGAGGATTTTCTGTCATGAAAGCCGTGTTGTTTAACTTTCTGACAGCATTATTTGCTATAGGAGGCGTTCTTTTTGGATTCTTTCTGATCCATCAGATTCAAAGCATATCCAACTTTCTGCTGGCTTTCGCTGCGGGGGGATTTCTTTATGTGGCGGCATCTGATCTCATCCCTGAATTGCATAAAGAAAAGGATATAAAGAGATCCATGATATCCTTTGTTTTCTTTATCTTCGGTATCGCTGTGATGTGGATGGGAAGACTGTGGTTTACATAGAACTTTCCATTCGAGGAGATCCTGAAGATGAGGGAGTCTTTTTTCTCAAGCGTGGTTTATAGTGCAGCAGAGGCATTGTTGCAACAAAGAGACCAATAAGCGCCGCATCGTCGATTATGTTCAAGTAAGCATTGAGGAAAAGGAGTCCTCCCTGTATGCCGACGGTGAGTGCTGTTCGTTGCCAGGAGAGTTGTTTGTCCTCGACTTTTTCGATCATAAGCCCAATCTGCAGGATAACGGACTTCTCTTTATTCGGAAACAGCCAGCGAATACTGATGAGATAGGTGAGGAGAGGGATAATATTAAAGCCAACAAAATAAATGGTGATGGGATCCTGATAGATATAGGGAGGAGAATCAAAATACATATATACTTTCACCGTGAAAAAAATTAATAGTGCGATAGAACAAATCAGGAACCAGAGATAGCAGATGAATTTCAAAAAAGCCGGTAATTGAAAATGAAATGCCCCGATAATAATGCTGAGGATAAGGAAAAAGCTGATGATATAGGGGAGAGGAGCTGTAAGGAAGAAGGGGATGATATCATTCCATACATGGGGGCAGAGTGGCTGGAAAAAAGACCAATAAAATATTGCAGGTAAATATAACCAAACAGGATCGTGCTCGATAATAACATCCCTTCATTCACATCCGGCAGGATCACTTTCTCTACATCTTCAAAGGTAAAGATGCATTTTGATCGGACCACTGAGGCATCTTTATGTTTTTGATGCCATCGGAAAAGGTGTATTGGGAGCAAAATCAATTGGGAGACTACCCCCGCGAGAAAAAGACCTCATAACAGCAAAGCAGTATTCATGACTATTGTTGATAACGATCTGTATTATAACACAGTAGGATACAAAAGAAACATTAGTTCAAACATGCAACATCATCGCAGACTGTTTTGTTTCCGAAAGTGTCGTCTGGATTTTATGGAAGCGTGTTTTTTTTGTAGATGTGTCGGGAAATAATGGATAGGCTTGCTCGTTGACATGTTATTTTATAAAGTAGAACATGAATGATCTTCTATGTTGGATGCCAAACTAACCTCTTCATTTCTGCATACGACCCCTGTCTATATCAAAAAATTAAATGAGATGGGGATTATGACGGTGCGTGATCTGTTGTATTACTTTCCGCGCGGATATGAGGACCGAACTCATATTCGAAAAATACACGAGATTGATCTAAACCAACTCAATGTGATCAAAGGGAAAATCACCAATATCGAAAATCTGATGACAAAAGGATATAAAAAAATTACACGGGCAGAATTAGAAGATGATGTTGGGAATACGATAGACGTAATTTGGTTTAATCAGCCGCATCTCTTGAACCTGATTCAGAAAGGAAAAGAATATCTTTTTGCTGGACGAGTAAAAATCGATTTTGGACGATTAACGCTTCTTGCTCCTGATTTTGAAGAGGTTAAAAAAGAACAGATTTCTATGGGACGTATTATCCCATTGTACAGTGCCTATGATACTATGGAACGGAATACAGTTTCTTCCGATTGGTTACGGGGAAAAATGGTCTATGTATTACCCTATGCTCGAGAAGAAGAGGAGTTTTTACCTTCGGATATTCTGCAACAAGAACATCTGATGGATCGGATGACCGCTATACAAGAGATTCATTTCCCATCTTCTCAAGAACATCTTGAGGCAGCACGTAAGCGATTAGCATTTGATGAACTCTTTCTTCTTCAGATTCAGGCGTTAAAGCGTAAATATGATTATCAAGGGAAAGCAGAAAAACGGGGAACAGCTATCCCTCTTCAACCAGAGTTGATCAAAAATTTTATACAAAAATTACCTTTTACGCTTACCGATTCTCAACGTATTGTAACCTATCAAATTTTGAAAGATATGGAAAAGCCGGTACCGATGATTCGTTTGCTGGAAGGAGATGTTGGGTCGGGAAAAACGATTGTGGCTACCATCATAGCGTATCATACCATTCAGGCTGGATATCAGGTCGCGTTGATGGTTCCAACGGAGGTTTTAGCGCGACAACACTACGAAAAAATAACAGAACAATTGCAATCCTATCATATTCCCGTGGCATTGCTCATTGGATCGTTATCAAAATCCGAAAAAAAAAGAATAACACAGGGGATCAAAGATGGTTCAATCCCTTTTGTTATTGGAACACATGCGCTTATTCAAGAGTCCGTCGATTTTCAGCATCTTGCTTTTGTTGTAATTGATGAACAGCATCGATTTGGTGTAGAACAACGAAAAAAGCTGGCGTCGTTTGGGTATCCGCATGTGTTGCATATGACGGCTACTCCCATTCCCCGCACATTAGCCTTGACGGTTTATGGAGATCAGGACTTGAGTCTGCTCAAAGAGATGCCGCGGGGAAGATTACCGATCATTACCCGGGTGGTTTCTGCTCACAACAGAGGCCAAGCGTATCGTTTTATTGAATCGGAAATGATGAAGGGACGTCAGGTGTATGTCATTTGTCCTCTCATTGAAGCTTCGGAAAAATTACAAGTGAAGGCGGTCACGGAAGAATATCGGCGTTTGCAATCCATCTTTCCCGCGTTTCATATTGGGTTGCTGCATGGAAAGTTAAAAAGTGAAGAAAAAGAAAAGGTCATGCATGATTTCGCCCAAGGGAACATTCAATTATTGGTTTCGACCACTGTGATCGAAGTTGGTATTGATGTGAAAAATGCGACGATTATGATGATCGAAGGTGCGGATCGGTTCGGTTTGGCACAGTTGCATCAATTACGTGGAAGAGTAGGAAGAGGAGAGGCACAATCATATTGTTTTTTGTTTACGGAGTCGGATCGTGAGGAGGTAATGACTCGGTTACAAGTATTAGAAAAAACAACCAATGGGTTTGAGGTGGCGGAAAAAGATCTCCAGTTTCGAGGGATGGGGGAGATCTATGGACATCGCCAGAGTGGTCTACCGGATATGAAAATGGCAGATGTAATGGATGCGCACTTGGTGGAAAAAACCAGAGAATATGCGTCTGCCCTGCTGGAACAAGATATAGAACTTACTCATTATCCTCTTCTGACCAAGCGAATAGGAACATTGGAGGAATGGATCGTGAGCTAATCATGTATAAGGAAAAGATCACCCTGCAGATGGAAAAAGATTGTATTACTTTACTTTCTGCAGCTCTTTTTCGATACCCTTGAGAATATAAGTTGCAAAATGTTGGAGACGTTCAAAACTGCCTTCAATATATTCGGTCTGTAAATATCGTTCCAGCATTTTAGTCGAAAGTTCTAATGGTGTTTGACGAGGCATATTCTGCTCATACACGGTTTCGAGCATTTTCTTCTTATTTTCCAGGCTGAGAAGTAAAATATCCCGAACCCATTCATTAATGCGTTTTTTGACTTGATCGGGCAAGTGCTTTTCATCAAAGGACTGTTTGGTTTCCAATTTGCCTTCTTCTCTTTCCACGCTATTCATGAATTTTTTCTCTTCCTTGGAACTCATAGCTGGAGGAGGATCTTTTTTGAGTTGCACATTGATCTCTTGATATATTTCCTGATAGCCGATAGAAAGCAGTGCCACAATAAAATTGACGGGAATCTCAATATTGAGACAGATCACGATTAATTTTAAGACATCCTGATCCTGGTTTGATTTGACGAAACGACTCAGGAGATTTGCGAGTGCATAGTCACGTTTTTTGGCTTTTCCTTCTTCTTTCTGGAGTTTCTGCAGAGCGGCCTGAGCTTGGGCCATTTGTTCTTGAAACTGTTCGAGCTGCTCCTGTGAAACTTCTGATACTTTTCCTAATCCCAGATCAATTTCTGGATTTGTGCTTCCTTCTGCCATAATTCAAATTTTAAAAAATGCTTTTTTATCTTAGCACAACTTTTTTGCCCATGCAAAATTATGCACGCATATTCTTCTTCTCTTTTCCCTGCTGTTTTTGTGCAATGATCGTTTTAGCGTTATTGAATCCGAAAATGATCGTATTGATCTCTTGCATTTCAGCAACACATTCGGGTGCAAATATACCGACGATGGCTTCCACAGCCAGAATAAAACATTTCAATCCCCGTTGGTCTTTCTTGATATCTTTGATTATATCAACAGGGGTGAGTCCTTGTGGGGAGGGAAGCAGTCCAATCTGTACCAAATATCTCAGTGCCATGGGCAGGTAGGGACCAATGAGTTTGAGACGGGGAGAATCATACTTTTTAAAAAGAGGAACCAAGGGCATAAACAGGGGATTGGATGCGGTGAATCCTCGTTCCAACATTTTTGTAAAAGATAAAGATCCTTCTTTATATAATTTGAGCTTATCCTTCTCCGTCAATTTATTCCAAAAACCACCAACCATATTTTTTTGCCAGGCGGGGTTGTTCTTGAGCTTATCTATGCGATTTGTGAGATATTCATTCCTTGCCACTTTTTCGATCGCTTTTCCCGCGATGATGTTTTTTGGATTCATGCTTTTGGGTAATTTTTCTATGGCCATACTGGTTATGAGTAAGTAATTTAGGGAAGATCTGAAAAGTGATTATTTGTCATTCCCGACCTGTCTTCCCTTTCAAAGTCCCGAAGGAATGTGGTGGGGATTGGGAAGATCATATATTTGCCTCTGGATTCCCGCCTACCTGCCTGCTAGTAGGCACGGCGTGGGGAATGACAACAACGCATATTGATTGGGAAAAGATAGGGGATGTTCATTGTTCAGAAGTTGCTTAGATGAACGAAGAAAATCGTTTCCACATTTCAATCATTGTTTCATCATGGTGTTCCTGACCATCTGCCATAATGTTGGCAGTCTTTTTCCACCAATCTATTTTTTTACTATCGAGAGATTCTGTTTCTCTCAATTGTTCTGGAGAATAGTGTGGTGTTTCAAAGGAGATCATGTTGTTGTTTTTTTGTTTAAGTAACGAAGATTCTGCCTGATAAGGGATTGTTTGAGGTCTTCGATGATACTGGTAGGAAACAAGGGAATGACTTTTTTCATCTTCTCTTTTTCTCCGGAACTTAAAAAGGGAGAGTTTTTCAAAACCGTTTCCAGTTCCCGGATACGTTGGAGACGTTTCGGATTGTTGGGATCTTCCTGTATTTTTAAAACAGGAATGTTTTGAGAAAAAAGATCGGTCATTGTTGTTCTGCGATGGTTTCCAAATACAGGTTGGTCATAGCACTGACCTCTTTTTGTAAGACATCCTGGAGTTTGACGAGATCCGTCTCTTCCATTTGGGGGATAAGAATGAGCCACATCGCCTTTTCTTTCGGCTCCATCGTAGAGGCCTGAAGTAAGGTGACGATATCGGCAATCAGTTTATTTCGGTCCATAGAATAAAAAATTATAAAGTAATATGTTAGAGAGCACCGTATACTTTGTCGAAGGAGACTTTCCCCGTGATCATATCCTGATGCATCATGCGGATGGCGTTGATCACGTCATCAGGATCTTTTCCATTTCTAATTTTGTCTGCCATTTCTTTTCCTTTGATAGGCCAATTTTCAAGCACTTTGAGAAATGTCTCTGAATTAGCAAACCAATCGGTGATGTGGTGAAGAAAACTGTCGGGAATAAACAGCGTGAGGGCGGTGATATTCTCAAATTCATTCTGCCATGGCACTGCTTCGGGATCTTTTTGGGTGATGCCAACCATACTGGAGAGATCCATCAATTTGGAGACATTGGGGAAATAGCGGGCAAGGATGGATTCCCACACTTCGCCGAATAAACTTTCTCTCGATTTTTCGGCGTTCTCTTTTATTTCTGTTGCCGCTTTTGCTTTTTCTCCGTTCTTCATGTTCAGCAACATGTCAAAAAAAGGATTTCCTGTAGCAGGGGAGGAGGAAGGTGTTTCTCCTTTTTTCCCCAAGAAGGATGAAAACATCTGAATTCCAGATTCGAGTAATCCCATAGGTAAATATAAAAAAATAAAATACAACTAATATATATTATACAATAAATCAGTACTAAAAACAACTCATGGCTTTGTGGCTTACGTTTGGTTTTAAGTCACGGTCTTTTTGTTGTCATTATCCTGTAGAAGAGGAGTGCAGATGATAGGACTTTGATCAGAGAGCAGATTTTCCCTATGGAAAAAGGGGTGGCTATTTTTGGTTTTTATGGATACAATATGCCCACGACAAGCTTGTATGAAAATTATATTGGCTCGGCATGGAGAAACAGTGGAAGGACAGCATCATATCATTTTGGGGCAATTACCGGGGACGCTGTCTTTAAAAGGTATTGCGTATGCAAAATGTTTGGGTGTCTGGCTCATGAAACATGTTCTTCCGCAGCGGATTATCAGCAGTGATCTTGCGAGGGCAAAAGATACCACCCAATATATTTTGGACACGTTTCATCATTTTTTTTATACAGAAATACCTGTCGTATATAGCACGCTTGTTCGGGAAAGAGATGCCGGTATCATGCAGGGTGTCCAAGAAAGTACTGTTGACTGGGATACCTATGAGCAAAAAAAAATTCCCTATCGGAAACATAGAGGCGGGGAAAGTTTTATGGATGTCAAAAAACGTGCAAAAAGCTTTCTTTTGACACTCAAAAAGGATAAAACACCATGTATTCTCGTTGTCACTCACAGTGTTTTTATGGCCATGGTTGTAGCCTGTTTCTATGGGCAGTCTATAAAGGAGAGTCTTTCAAAACAATATCACCGGCATGTCGTGATCATTGATACGGAAAAAAACGAACCGGAATATTATGGCATTGATGAGGATGGTTGCTGATCGGCAATGTTTGCCATTCAAATGATGATCTTCAACATGGCTGACTTCTTACTGTTTCGAGTCTCTCACATCTGTTTCTTCTTCGCGAGTTGTCCACAGGCGGCGGCGATATCATCGCCGAGAGAGACGCGGATCGTGCTGGGGACTCCGTAGTTTTCCAAAATGTGCTGGAACTTCTTCATTTGATTCTCTTCGGTTCTTTCATACGCGATTCCCTCCACATGGTTGTAGGGAATAAGATTCACATGGGCCAGTTTGCCTTGCAACAATTTCCCCAATTCTTTTGCCTGTGCATCTTCATCATTGATGCCTTTGAGCAGGATATATTCATAGAAAATACGTTTATTCGTAACAGATGAATAATGATCGAGAGAAGCCATGAGCTGATCCAGCGGAAACTTTTTACTGACGGGCATCAGTTGATTTCTTATCGTATCGTTTGGAGCATGGAGAGATATGGCAAGCTTGATCTGCAATTTTTCTTCTATTAACCTTTCGATTCCGGGAACAATTCCGCAGGTGGAGATGGTGATGTGTCGTGCTCCTTTTTCCAAACGTTTCGGATCATTGATCGTTTTAATAGCTCGAATAACATTTTCATAATTGAGCAGAGGTTCTCCCATTCCCATGAAGACAATATTTCGTAGCTCTTTCCCTTCTTTTTTGAGCAGTCGTTCAAAATATAAAATCTGATCAATGATTTCATAAAAAGTAAGATTTCGGAAGAATCCCAGTTTTCCCGTCGCACAAAATGCGCAGCCCATCGGACAACCGACCTGCGAAGAAATGCAGAGCGTGATGCGTCCCGTCAGATGGCGCATAAGGACCGATTCGACAAAAAGGTGATCCTGCGTCTCAAATAACGCTTTGGAGGTTTCATCTTTTTGGGATTGCTGCATTGTTATGGGGGTGAGAGAAGAGAGGAAAAAGTGATCTTGTAGTTTTTTTCGTAAAGACTCAGGTAACGTTGATATTTCCTTTATCTCGCCTACAAAATCTTTATAAACCGCCTGATAGATCTGTTCCATGCGGTATTTTTTTTCCCCCTGTTCAATGAGAAAAGATTCGAGTTTTTCCTGATCGAGAAGAGAAGAGAGCATAGAAAATCAGTCTGTTAGATTGGGCACGGTTACAAAAACTATGGATATCATAAGCATATCCTCTTCTTTTTTCAAGCAGGGGGCCTTTATGCTGAAAATGATATTTTCAGACTCTCTTCGTCTCGGATATCCAAACGTCTCGTTTCAGATTGTATAATATAGAGTTCTCCTTGCCGTATCATATGTTGAATCTGAGGATTGCTGGTGAGGATACGAAATAATGCGGTATACAAAGCTTGTATGCTTGGTTCCTGGGCAGGAGCATCGAGATGGAGAAATATAGGTTGATGAATACCTTTTGCTTTATCTCTTGAAACTCTATTCTTTTTGGCAATAGAAATGAGTTTGAGTGCTAGAGCTTCTGCCAACTGTATATCAGGTGGCATGACCTGTTCTAAGACACTCGTATGCTCCAATCCATTTGCTTTGTGATGTTGAGAAAAACGTACAATATATTCATCATGCTCTTCCTGATTAATGCCAGAGGGATTAGCTTTTCCAACACGTACAACTCCCCGTGAGGCATCTTTATAAAAGAGAGGAGAAAATTTTCCGTTCAACTTTTCTCTCATATCTGGTGAAAGCATATCTCCCACAGGTCCTTGGTTAGCATCCAACACTTCTTCCTCTCTACCCGTAATATGATGGGTACGAACGATATGAATACGATGAGCATCTTGAGGAAATTGTTCTTTAATATAGGCTTCTAATGCAAGCGCATTAATGGCGGTCAGTTGTAAGGCCTTTTTGGTATCCGATCCATGAGCTCCGCATCCATGATGATGATCATCTAAAGCTGCAGTGCTATGGGATTGTAATTCAATCGTGACGGGGATGTGATCTGCCCGGAGTCGTTGCATTTTTTCCCGGATGAGATTTGCCTTTTTTCCGTCCTGCAAAGAATGGGCACTCATGGCAATCAATGTGTTCGCCAAATCGCGTATTTCCTGGGGAATCTGCTCTTCGTACTCTTCCTGTAAAACGACCTTTTTCCCTGCTATAATCGCGGCCTGGGAAACGTCGAGCTGATAGCGTAATTTACGACCCAAAATTTGTGCTAATTCTGCAAAGAGCTTTTCCTTTCGTTCCGGATCGCTGAGGAGCTGCGTAAGAGCGGCCAAAGGATCATCACGATTATTCACTTCTTCCAGTGCCATACTCATTTTAATTCCGGCCATAGGTTTCCAGCTATCATTAAATCGTACGAGAGGATTTTTGGTAAAATATTCAGGACCTCCTACGCGACCATCAGCACACTGGCAAAGAATATTAAACTTTGGCGTTTCATTGGGCTGATGGGCATGGAGCATAATATCTAACGCTTGTTGTTGATATTGTCGAAAATCTTGTCTGACCTTTTCGTTCCCGACTAATATGGCAATCTTGAATTCCTCCGGTGTTTTAAACCCTTCCCTTTGATTGATGGTCTGTATAATAGTATCAGCTTTCAGAGCGGTTGTTCTTGTTGCTCTTTGGATAAGCGATTCATTTGATGGTGGAACAGGATGGTGTTGGTCTTCTTCTGGTGCTGGATGAAGATGAGATGTTGTTTCCATAGGTTGAACAGACTCTCCTGGTGCTGGGTGAAGATGAGATGTTTTCATTGTTTATTTCCATGAGGTTAAACAATATAAAAAAAGATACTTTCCTATTGTATGTATAGGAACAAAACAATCAAGAGATTTTATTATGTTTTCTGATGAGAAGAAGAGAAAGGCAAAACATCTTTCTTCTGTGGTAGTGGTATGTTCCCTTCTAACAAGGGGATAAACGGAGTAAATTCACTCAAGACTTCTGAAATAAGATGGGAGCGGATGAGTTGTTGTGCTTTTGCAATGGCTCCTATGATTTCCGTCTGCTTTGAATTGCCATGACAGATAAGGCAGAGATGATTGAGGCCGACCAATGGAGCACCACCATGATTTTCCTTTGCATATTTTTGCATCTGCTTTTTGATGGGATGTTGCATCACCAATCCGGCTAGTTTGCTCATCAGATTCTTATGAAACGCCTGAGAGAGTTCCGATTTCATATTTTTGCCGTACTGTTCTGCGAACTTGAGAATCACATTTCCCGTATAGGCATCACAAATAATAACATCTGCTTTTTCGTTTTTCAGAATATCTCCTCCTTCTACATTTCCAACAAAATGAAGTGGGTAGAGGCCCTGATCGGCAATGGCTGCCAAATAGTCGTGTGCGGCTTTCAACGTTTCATCGCCCTTATTCTTTTCTTCTCCAATATTGAGCAATCCGACGCGAGGGTGACGTATGCCAAAGTTTGCTTTGGCGTATGCGGTTCCAATGAGTGCAAGATGAAGATATCGTTCCGTTGTCCGGGCTAAATAGTATCCTACATCGGTTAATACGTTATGATCCCCATTAGGGAGAGGGACATCTTGAACAATAGCAGGTTCTTTTAAACTGGGGTGAACCGTTTTAGATGCATAACGGGCAAACCAACCATACACTCCACTGTTGCCGGTGGAAATGGTCGCATCGGTCTGTATTCCTTCCTTCCCGGTAATAGTCAATTGCAGTGCTTCCCACATGGAACTGCCATGACGTTTCTTTTTTACGGACTCTGGTTTATCCTGCATGGTTATTTCTCCCGGAGCATGGAGCACGTTACATCGAGAAGGATATCCATATGCCTGAAGAATCTTTTGGATATCCTTTTCATTTCCTACAAAGACGATCTGTATGTCTGTTCCAAGAACATCCAGAGCCTGAAGCCCTCCCTCCACAATCGGTTCAATACCATGGTCGCCACCCTGAACGTCAAGGGCAATGTTGATCTGTTTTTCCATATACCAATTAAAAAATAACAGGCAAGCCATTCTTACATAATAAAATAAAAAGTCAATATATGTGATGAATAAATTGACAAAAGATTTGACCTTGCTATAGTTTTTTCCCCAATTATATTTTGTCTTACTGTGCATGAGTCATATTGTTTCACTCGATGAAAAAGGAAGAATCAAGATCCCTGCTGATATGCGGGGAGCGGTTGAAAAATTAAAGGACACGGAGGGAAAGATATTACTGATGATTCAGCTGATACGGATTGCCATAGAATATACCGTGCCGGCACCCGTTCTACAGAAGCTTTCCAAGGATGAAAAAAAGATTTATCGGGTTTTGATGCAAGCAAAGGTTGGAAAGGGAACGCTGATCCCTATAAAGGACCGTTTGCGTCTGCAGAAAATGATCGATGGACAAAACGAACCGATTTTAGATAGTTTATTGGCCATTCTCCATTTTAAAGCATGGATCGTCTCGGTTGATGCCCAGAACAGGATTTTACTCCCTAAAGATGTTCGGGCACAACTCTGGGGAGGACAGACGCTAGAGTCTCAATTTGTTATAGCGGATGATCCTGTTACTCCTGCGTTACAACTCTTAAATAGACAGGTCCGGGACTGTATCGCAAAACTAACCCTGAACGGTGTTCCGGTCATGATGGATACGCCTATGGATAAAATGTATAGAAATATCTATGACAGGGAGCAAGAGAAAGAGCATCATGAGCCAGGAAAAGCTAAATGATCGTCAGAGACGGAACAATCTTCGCTGGTTGTTAGCACAGATCACTCTTTGGAAAACAAAGACCATTAAAAAGGATGTGTCGGTTTTGGAGAAACGTGAAGGTTATGATGGTCGGATTTTCTTTTTTAACTTTTCGACTAATTGGGTAAGATAGGCAATGTTATGATAGGAAAGTAAGTGAGCTCCGAGCATCTCTTTTTCCATGATCAGGTGGCGCAAATAACTTCTTGTATACTTTTGGCAGACAGAGCAGGAGCAAGAATCATCGATCGGTTTTTTGCTCAGTTTATTTTTTTCGTTCGTGATATGGATGATTCCCTGTTTGGTAAAAACACTTCCATGACGTCCCAGTCTGGTTGGCAACACGCAATCGAACATATCGATTCCCCGTTTGACTGCTTCCGTAATATCCTCCGGTGTGCCGATCCCCATCATATAACGGGGTTTGTTGGGGGGCAGATAGGGGAGTATGGCATCCACCATTTCCCATGTTTTCTTTCTGGGTTCTCCCACAGCTAATCCTCCGATCGCTATGCCGGGAAGAGCCAGATCAACCATAAATTTTGCTGATTCTCTGCGCAGATCTTTGTACATTCCTCCTTGGATAATAGGGAAGAGTGCCTGCTGTTTCTTCGATTTTTTTAAGAACGCCTCATGTTCTTTTTTACACTCTAATGCCCATCGGTGTGTTCTCTCCATTGCTTGTCTGGTATAGGTTTTATCTGCCCCGAACGGAACACATTCATCAAAAGCCATGATGATATCGGCGCCTAAGGCATGCTCAATCTCCATCACTTTTTTGGGGGTGAAAAAATGTTCACTTCCATCTAAGATGGATTTAAAATGTACTCCTTGATCGGAAATCCGAACGAGATTTTTTTGTTTCTTGATATCTTTGGGTAATGCACTCCGTTCATCAAAATCAGCTCCGAGAGAAAAAACCTGAAATCCGCCGCTATCGGTGAGAATAGGTCTATCCCAGTGCATAAAGGAGTGGAGTCCTCCCATTTTTTCAATTAATTTATGACCTGGTCTGAGATAGAGATGATAGGTGTTAGCCAAAATGATCTCTGCACCAATTTCTTTCAAATCTTCGCTTGTCATACTTTTTACCGTCGCTTTCGTTCCGACCGGCATAAAAACCGGCGTTTCAATTTCTCCATGCGGGGTTTTTAATCTGCCTATCCGGCTCTTTCCTTTTTGATATTGTAGAGTGAATTCAAACATGGTGTTGCAGTTGTTTCTCATGATAAAAATTGGCGGTAGAAAGAGCAATAGCCAATGCGTCGGCGGCATCATCGGGTTTGGGAAGGGAGGTCATTTGTAAAATCCGTTGGACCATTGTTTGGACTTGTATTTTATCCGCTCGACCATCTCCGGTTACATTCATTTTGACCTGCAATGGCGTGATTTCAATAATAGGGATCTTGTTATTGTTTACGGTAGCAATAATAACACCTCGTCCTTGGGCTACATCAATGGCCGTCTTGACGTTCTTTTCAAAAAACAAGGTTTCTACACCGGCAATATCAGGGGTATGGGTATCGATCAGCTTTTGCAAATCTTCTTGGATGATGTTCAATCTTTCCGGCAGTGTGCTTTTTGAACTTGTTTTGATACAACCAAAATCGATGAGGGAAACATGCTGGTTCTTTTCCTCTATGATACCAAATCCTACCGTTTCAATACCGGGATCAATACCGAGAATAATCATATATCTCTATGAGATGATGACAGTATACCAACTCCTGTCCATTTTGTCATATGTTGTTTTTCTCCGCGGAGCGATCAGCCCCATGGGAGGTTTGAATAGAAAATGCAATGAGGATGAGAAAAAAACAGTTCCATCTGATTTGTTGTGATGTCTTTTATGGTTTGGACAACAAACAGAATGGTGTTGTTCGCTTGGGTTTTTAGGTTATTTTTTGTTTCAAGACGAATGACTATAGAAGCGAGAAAACATCATTTTGGGGTGGAGAAACGCTTCAAAAAACAAAAAAACCACTTGATTTCTTTTTGGTCTCATGATAAAAAAGATAAGCGTGTGTATGTTGAAAAATGATGAATCATGAAGCAAAAATCACCAATAAGTGACAGAATGAATAGAAAAGGAACATGGGAAGTGAATCTATTAGAGCTTGGGATAGAATTCGGTGTCATCATCGCTGTACCATTACTTCTTCTCATTGCTCTGGGCTACTATCTGGATACAACATTAGGAACACTGCCTCTGTTTATCCTTCTGGGGCTCTTCCTCTCCATAGGAATATCATCCTATGGACTCTATAAGAAAATTAATGCGATTTTGTTCGATTTGAATCACCATACATAAATGGAAATACTTCTGAACGCAGAACAGGTAGGACACATCGGATCGTTTGTCATTACCAATACATTGGTGGCATCGACCATTGTTGTTCTCTTTTTGATTGTTGTCGCTCTGATCGTTTATAGGACGAAATATGACTTAAAAAGTCCATTCTATAACTTTGTGGAGATGTTGATTGAGGGGTTTATGTCGGTTATTGAGGGCATTGTGGGAAGAGGAAAAATGGCGAAACAAATTTTTGCAGTGATTGTTACCTTTTTTCTCTTTGTCATTTTTAATAACTGGTTTGGTATTTTCCCCGGCATAGGATCGATTGGGTTTTATGAGCCCAAAGTCAACGAGCCCGTTGCGGTTGAACAGGTTTTATCTCCCACCGCGGAGAATCAAGCGGAAATACAGCCCCCAGCAAAACTATCGCAGACAGGGGAAACAGGGACAAAACCGGAGGAGATGGTTTTTGTTCCGTTGCTGCGATCCGCGAACAGTGATCTGAATATGACGTTAGCCATCGCTCTGATCTCTGTTTTTTTTATTCAGATGATTGCTATCAAAAATATCGGTTGGAAAAACTATCTTCAAAAATTCTTTAATTTTACGAATCCCATATTGTTTTTTGTTGGTCTGTTAGAAATCATCAGCGAAATCGTCAAAATATTTTCTTTCTCCTTTCGTTTGTTTGGAAATATCTTTGCTGGCGATGTTCTGCTGATTGTCATGTTCGCGCTGGTTCCGTATTTAGCCCCCATTCCGTTTATGGGTATAGAGATGTTTGCCGGTTTTATACAAGCTCTTATTTTCTCTATGCTGACCCTTGTGTTTATTAAGACCTCCGTTGCTCACGGAGAGCATTAATATATATTTATTTATTCTTTTATCTCACTCACCACTATGACAAAAGAGATTGCTATCGCCATTACGATGGCAGCAGCTGCAATAGGTCCCGCCATGGCGATCGGTTGGATTGCCAGCAGTGCCATGAATGCCATTGGTCGTAACCCAGAATCGGCAGGAAAAGTGCAGGGAAACATGATTCTTGGTCTTGCCTTCGCCGAAGCCATTGCTATTTATGCCCTTGTTGTTGCTCTTGTGATGAAATTCGTTTAAGGATTCATGCATCCTCCATCAATTGCTGGTGGAGGCTGATGAGTCTTTAAGCTCTTGGACATGTATACGGCTTGATAGACTTTATCACTTTATGGACATTATAACTCAATAACTCATTTCTATGGATCAACTCTTTGAAAAATTCGGACTCCACGTCAATCTGCTTATCGCACAGATGGTCAATTTTGGAATATTGTTATTGGTATTGTATAAGTTTGTCTACCAGCCGGTTTTGAAGATCTTGGATCAGCGGCGAGAAAAAATTGAGAAAAGTCTTCAGCAAGCAAAAGAGATTGAAATCCGAACACAACAACTTCAGGAAGATATCAATCAACAGATGGCAGCGGCTAAAAAACAGAGTGATGCTCTTATTATGGAGGCTAGAGAAATTGGGGAACGCGCTCGCAATGAAATTCTGATCCGTACCAATCAAGAAGTTTCCATGATGTTGGAAAAAGCCAAGGCTGATATCCAGGCAGAAAAAGAACATATGATGACGGATATCCGGGATTATATTGTAAAAACCAGTATCATCATCGTTGAAAAAATACTACGGGATAAACTGGATGAGAAAACCAAAGAACAATTGGTTTTGGATTCCATGAAAGAACTTCCTAACGAAAAAACGACCGTATGATTGCTAGTGTGAAAACCATTGCCGGAGCGTACTGGAATCTTATCCAGGATAAAAACAAGGAACAGGTGCAAGAGATTATCTCCTCTCTGATGGCATTTTCCAATCTGTATGAGATGCATCCAGAAACACGTGATTTTTTGAATCACCCCAAAATTTTTCTAGAACAGAAAATACAAATGATCCATGCGTTCTGTACAGTCCAAAAAGGAGGTACGGATGTTGAGCATCTGTTGTTGCTCTTGTTACGGGAAAATCGACTCAAGGATCTGAGAACAATTGTTTCTCTCCTTAAAGAGATGAGAGATGAACATTTTCATATTGTCTCTGCAGTGGTGACGACGATATCCCCTTTGACAGATAAACAAAAAAATGAACTTACCATCCAATTAAAGAAAACGTTTCAGGCAGAGGATGTGGAAATAACAGAGAACATTGATGAGCATTTGCTGGGAGGCGTTGTCATTCATGTGCATGGCCAAGTAATCAATAACAGTCTCAAAACAAAATTGCTACGCATTCAGGAATCGTTACAACCATAATTTCTATTTCATTCTTTAACCAACAAATATGGCAACGAATACGAAAGAAAAACTGAATATCATCTTCGAGAACATCAAGAGTCAATTGGGAGGAGTAGATCTCTCCTCGAAAATTGAAGATGTCGGCTATGTGATCGAGGCGGGAGATGGGGTGGCTCGCGTTTTTGGGCTGAAAAACGTTATGATGTCCGAAATGGTGGAGTTTGGTACCACGGGTATTTATGGGTTGGCTTTAAATTTGGAGGAAGACTCTATCGGAGTGGTTGTTTTGGGTAATGACGAAGAAATTTATGAAGGCATGGAAGTGAAATTGACAGGAAAAGTTCTTCAGGTTCCTGTCGGAGAGGAATTGGTAGGACGTGTGGTAAACCCTATTGGTGTCCCATTAGATGGAAAAGGTCCTATCAAGGCCAAGAAATTTTATCCGGTGGAACGTATTGCTTCTGGGGTTATATCTCGTAAAGGGGTTGACACACCTCTCCAAACCGGTATTAAAGCTATTGACAGTATGATTCCCATTGGACGTGGTCAACGAGAACTCATTATTGGGGATCGTCAAACAGGAAAGACAGCCATCGCTATTGATACGATTATGAATCAAAAAGGGAGTGGAGTGATTTGTATTTATGTTGCTATTGGACAGAGAGAGTCGAAGATTGCCCGTATTGTCCATGAATTGGAAAAAAGGGGAGCGATGGAACATACGATTGTTGTGATTGCTACGGCTTCGGATCCTGCTCCTTTGAATTATATTGCACCCTATGCCGGTTGTGCTATAGGTGAATATTTTATGGACAATGGAAACGAGGCATTGGTGGTGTATGATGATTTATCCAAGCATGCTGTTGCCTATCGTGAAATGTCATTACTCCTTCGCCGACCTCCGGGACGGGAAGCATATCCGGGAGATGTTTTCTATCTCCACAGCCGATTATTGGAACGTGCCGCCAAAATGAGTCCTGACTATGGGGGAGGGTCTCTCACGGCTTTGCCTATCATTGAAACGCAGGCAGGGGATGTTTCGGCTTATATTCCAACCAATGTGATCTCCATTACAGACGGACAAATTTATTTAGAAAGTGATCTTTTTTACAAAGGTATTCGCCCGGCAGTCAATGCAGGTCTCTCTGTTTCCCGTGTAGGTTCTGCCGCTCAGACAAAAGCAATGAAGAAAGTGGCAGGGAAGTTACGTTTAGATCTGGCCCAATTTAGAGAGTTGGAAGCCTTTGCCCAGTTTGGTTCAGACCTCGATGAATCAACGAGAAAAAAATTGGAGAGAGGAAAACGATTGGTAGAAATTTTGAAGCAAAAACAATATGCTCCTCTTCCTTTTGAGAAACAGGTTTGTCTGATTTATGCGGCTGTGAATGGTTATCTAGATGAAGTGGAAGTGTCCCAAATTGCAGAGTATGAAGGGAAACTCTACGAACGATTAGATACCACCTATAAAGATTTTGCGGATAAATTAAAGAAGGAAAAACAATTGACGGAAGAGCTTGAGAAAGAATTGAAAAAAATACTCACTTCGTTATAACCTTCTTACGGTTATGGTTGTCAAACATTTTGAAGCAATACAGGCGTGGCAAAAGGCAAGAGATCTTCCCAATGCGATATATCGATTACCAAATCAATCTTTATGTGCAAAGGATTTTGGTTTACGCGATCAAATAAGCAGGGCTTCTGTATCCGTTATCTTGAAGAGAGCGGCAGGATTTGAACGACATTCCAATGTTGGATGTATGCCGTTTCGCTTGATATCGAAAGCATCAGTCGCTGAAGTTCGTTCTGTGTTATGTGTTCCACAAGTTCAACAATATATCACCACTGAGGAAATGAAATATACGTACCCAATCGCTGGCAGTTGTTCACCGTTGACATCCCAATTTGTTACGTATGGAAGCAATGCAACGAATAACCTTTAGAAACTTTACAACGTTATAACATTTTTTCATGGCCAAAGGTTTAGATATTCGGCGCAGGATTAAGTCGGTCAAAAGCACGCGGTCGATTACAAAAGCGATGCAGATGGTGGCTGCAAGCAAAATGCGCAAGGCTCAGGAACAAGCCCTGAAAACACGTAGTTATGCCGAAAAAGCATTAGAGATGTTGGCAACCTTATCAGAGAAAGTTGGCGATTATCATCATTATTTGTTGGATAAGAGTGATGGAAAACGCTATTTAATCCTTCTGATTACGGCTAATAAAGGATTATGTGGAGCGCTCAATACAAATGTCATCCGCAAGGCGATTGAGTTTATCGAAAACAAGAAAAATGTGGATATCCAGCCAGAAAAAGAAAAAGATATAACACAACAGATTGAAGAAGAGATATTTCATTTCACAACATTGGGGAAAAAAGGTCGTGATGTTCTGCTTCGTTTAGGGAAGGTGATCACGGCGGATTTCTCTGATATAGGGGATCATGTTTCGTTTTTAGATATTGCTCCCATTACTAAACAGTTACTGGACGAATATAAAGCGAAAAAATATGATCGAATCTATATCGTGTATACCCATTTTATTTCTGTTCTGGTTCAAAAACCTGTTATACGCCGAGTTCTACCTTTGGGGCGTGATATATTGGATGCTTTACAAAGTGTAATGACCAAAAAACAAGTGGACCATGTGGTGAGCGATGAAACGTATGAATATCTTTTTGAGCCCAACCCACAGGAAGTCCTTGATGAATTACTTCCTCGATTGGTGGAAATGCAGATCTATCAGGCTGTGTTGGAGGCCAATGCTTCCGAGCAGAGTGCCCGTATGGTGGCGATGAAGAATGCCACCGAAGCAGCAGGGGAGTTGATTGATGATTTAACCTTGTCCTTCAATAAAATGAGACAATCGGCGATCACCCAAGAAATTTCCGAGATTGTGGGAGGCGTGGAAGCGTTAAAGAAAAAGTAATTATTTTAAATATTTTATTCATTTCTTTGATATGAAAGAACAAACATCAGTAGGAAAGATTACCAAAATCATCGGTGTTGTTATCGATGTTGCATTTTCCGATCATCTTCCGGCAATCAATAATGCTCTCGAGGTGACGCTTGAGGGGAAGAAACTGGTCTTGGAAGTTGCCCAGCACATCGGGGAAAAGGAAGTGAGAACTGTTGCGATGAGTTCCACAGATGGACTGAAACGTGGAATGGAGGTTGTCGATACGGGTTCTCCCATCTCTGTTCCTGTTGGAAAAGACGTTTTGGGGCGATTGTTTAATGTATTGGGAGAAACAATCGATAATAAAGAACCTCTACAAACCAAAGAAAAATTACCTATTCACCGGGACCCACCTGAATTTACGTATCTCAATGTAAAAACAGAAATCTTTGAAACAGGGATCAAGGTTATCGATCTTATTGCTCCATTCGTTAAAGGTGGAAAGGTTGGTCTGTTTGGAGGAGCTGGGGTAGGAAAGACGGTTCTTATTCAGGAGCTGATCCATAACATAGCAGCAGAACATGGCGGATATTCTGTTTTTGCCGGGGTAGGAGAACGAACCCGTGAGGGAAATGATTTGTATCATGAGATGATCAATTCAGGCGTTATAGACAAGGTTTCCATGGTGTTCGGTCAGATGAATGAGCCACCTGGAGCTCGTATGCGTGTGGGGCTTACTGCTCTTACTATGGCAGAATATTTTCGGGATCAGGAAGGGAGAGATATTCTTCTCTTTATGGATAACATCTTCCGTTTCACACAGGCCGGATCAGAGGTCTCCGCTCTTCTGGGACGTATGCCTTCTGCTGTTGGGTACCAACCGACCTTAGCTACGGATATGGGAAAATTACAAGAACGCATTACCTCTACGCAGAAAGGTTCTATTACCTCAGTGCAGGCAGTCTATGTTCCTGCCGATGATCTCACCGATCCTGCTCCTGCAACCACATTTAGCCACTTGGATTCAACGGTTGTATTATCCCGTGCTCTTGCGGAGTTGGGGATTTATCCTGCTGTGGATCCTTTGGATAGTAGTTCTACGGTTTTGGATCCCAATATCGTGGGAGATGAACACTACGATGTTGCCCGTGAGACACAACGGGTTTTGCAACGCTATAAAGATTTGCAGGATATTATTGCTATCTTAGGGATGGAAGAATTAAGTGCGGATGATAAACTCGTTGTCGCTCGTGCTCGTAAGATACAAAAATTTTTATCTCAGCCATTTGCCGTTGCGGAAGTGTTTACCGGAACACCCGGGAAGTATGTATCGCGAGAAGAAACAGTCAAGGGATTTAAAGGCATTTTAGAAGGAAAATATGATGATATTCCAGAAGAAGCATTTTATATGAAAGGAACGATAGAAGAAGTCTTGAAACATAAGGAAAAATAATTACTTGCTCATTATGGCTGAACAACTCTACATTGATCTCGCTATTGTTACACTCGAAAAATCTCTGTTTACCGGGAAGGTAAAACAGATTATTGCACCTACAAAAATGGGGGAAATAACCGTGTTACCTCATCATATGCCGCTGATTACCAGTCTGCAGGCTGGGGAATTAAAATTGCAAGTGAATGAAGGGGAAGGAGTGTATTCTCCCGATTATATTTATATTGCGATTTCTGGTGGATTTATGGAGGTCCAACCCAATAGCAGAGTAAATATTATCGCAGACAGTGCCATGCGAGTGGATGAGATTGATGAGAAAAAAGCGATGGAAGCGAAAGAAAAAGCGGAGAAACTCCTCAAAGAATACCAGGAAGGAAAATTAAAACTTTCCGATCAGGAATTTGCCGGTGCGGCGGCACAGCTCGCCCGAGCTTTGGCACAGCTGAAAGTGGTGAAGAGAAAGAGAAAATAATTGTATTGACCATCTCTCTTCCAAGCATGGAATAAGCATCTCTGGATAAAACATATGAATCTGCTCATTTTCATGCGGGTTGTGAAGAATTGGTTGAGATATATCATGAAAAAGGGAGAGCGATGATAACGGGAGTGTAAGATAATACCTATACGGGGAGTGTTCAATGATGATCGGGCCGATACCTATATCAAGGATCTGAGAAGAGCGGAAATAAATGCAGACCGTCTGGATCAGATGAGCAATATCCTGGATTGTGTGGAAAAAGGAAGCCATGAATGAAACTTCCCGTGAAGTTTATACAGCAGTATAATACACTATTCATCATATATGAACAATAAACAAATACGATTTCAAGGCAGATTTATGACGGTCTACACGTTTGATAAACTGATGCCCGATGGATCCTATGATCATTTTGAAGTGTGTGAGTATCGTCCCTCGGTGAAATTTTTTGTTTTTAATGAGCGTAAAGAAATCCTTTTAGTACGGGAATATCGGCATGATGTGAATAAAGATGTGCTTCGTATCCCCGGCGGATTCATAGACGATGGAGAAACACCACAGGAGGCCGTACTACGGGAGTGTCAGGAGGAATTGAACGTGAAACCAAACAAAATTGTACAGTATGCTGTTCGATATCAAGGATATGATGAGGAAAGAAAACCAAGTGAGTATGCATATCTTTGCTCGGAACTGATAGATGCTCCTTTACGATCAGCAGATAAGCATGAATATATTCATGAGGTTGTGCCAATGTCATTGGATGAAGTGGCCAAGCTTATTCTCGATGGTACCATAAATAATGACTGGCGAGGTCTCATATTCTTGCGAATGAAGAGAGATATAGAACAGGGGAAAATACCACTCTAAGCGGTTTTTGCTCATTCTTCTGTTGGTTTTCCAGCCTTTCCTTCCATCGTATCCAAAATAGATATAACTTTCTTCTGTTCATTGGATCTTATGGCTTGAATGAGCTCTTCCGGTGATGAACCATGTTCTGCCAATTTTCCCTGTACGGATGCTACTTCAGCAGAATAGATGTCAAATTTCTGGCCTTCCGATACTTGATTATTAGTCATCATTTGTGTGACACCTTCCACAATCTCTGTGGAACGGGACGTTTGCTTCTTATCGATTCCAGCAAGATGCAGATGAGTGGCTTCGTGTACTGCGGTGGTTGCCAAGAGATCAGCCTGTTCTGTAATTGTTTCAAGAGTTTCTTTTTCTTTGCTTGTTACTAGTTTTGTGCTCAGTTTTATACCGCCACTTTCTAAATTTGCTTCTCCAAAAGTTCCTGGTGGGAGCGTATCCAACACAGCTGATCGAATATCTTTTCCCGCATCATTGGCTTGTTGCAGAGCTTTTTTCATTCCCTGAATACGTTTTTCTTCCAAGATCACCCATTCCGGTTTCTCGCCATTCTGCTGATCCAATGCAGCCTGAAAACTTTTTTCCTTATCAGACAAAACTTCCCCAAAGGTCTTTCCTTGGAGCTGTTCATTTTCACGATATCCCTTTTCTCCTTCGAATGCTGTGTAGCTCATAAGCATAACGTTCGAGGATAATAGGTTCAATCTCTGGATAGATGGAACCGGGAGAAATGTCAAATATTGTTTTTTCCCTGCAACTCGCTATAGTCTTTTTACGTATACATAGATGACATCTTCAACAACCATTATGCGGACATTTTTCAAAAGTATTCTTCTCTTTTTCTTTTTGATCCCTCTTACGCTGGCTTCTTCCTTTACTCCTGACCAGGTGGCTCAGCATCATCGTGCATCTGATTGCTACATGATCATCAGTGGAAAAGTGTATGATGTGACCTCGTATGTGAATCAACATCCCGGTGGTGTCGATAATATCGTATCAGGGTGCGGAACGGATGCTACGGATCTGTTTGCACAAATTCATTCTCAGAGAGCCTATGATCTTTTACCTCATTTTTATATTGGGGATCTTGTCATGAAGCAATCAACCAACGCAGACCCAATAAATACCATCGCCATGGTTCCTCAAAATAATGCAAATAGTTCCATATTTTCAGATACCACAACTTTTCCTCTGAAACCAAAACTATTTGTCTCTCCATCAGCTTTCGATCGGTATCCCTTCATTATCCCCGTTACCATTCTATGGATGTTTATTTATGGCGGTCATGCTCTTGCCCAAAAACGGTGGCCGAAAACATTTACGAGATTTGGTCTTTTACAGATGACGAGTTTAATGATGTTCATCAGTTTTCTGGGTGTTGGTATTGGAGGTCTTAATATGCTTTTTAATGGAATAGGAGGCACTACCTTTGGAATCAGTAATAGCGTCTGGCACGCCTTTTTTGGATATGTTTTTATTCTCATGGCTTTCAGTCATATTATCATTCATCGAAGAGATCTCTGGGGATATCTGAAAAAAGCCGTTATGAAGAAGAGGATATCTCCGTAAATCGTATGATTTCTTGATTTTTGGTACCAGTATGTTCTGAATCCTAGCATGGATGAGTTGCTGGTATCCTCTATGGGTAAAAAAGAACAGGTTCCCTATCGGCAATGACCATAAGGGCTGCAGTGATGTCTCTACAGCCTTTCCAGAAGTGGTTTTGTCTTGGGATGTTCTACAAGAACGCGATAGAACTTCCCATGTTCTTTATACATCAAACCTGATCTGTCGTTACTGATTGAAGAGTCCACCATTATGACCTGATTAATATCCAGGTTGGTGGGATAGGTGTTTAGGTCTAAGGATATAACAGGGGATAAATATCTATTACCGGTTCTTCGTAGGGATGAACGGAACGAATGGATTTGATGAGTTTGTGCACATCTTTTTTGAGTGCAATGGTTTCAATGCGTTCCTCTTCGACTTGCTCAATTTGCTCATAACTTCCTATGAATGGTTTTGCTCCTGCTAAAGGTCTAAAACGTCCTATACCTTTGAGGGTAAAACTGCAATAGTCATATTTCCCTATTTTTCCACTCGAAAAAAGATTGAGGACATCACGTATCTTATCCCCATGGGATACGGGAACATAGACCACTATTTTGACGAATTTATCTTTTCTTTTTTGCATAGGACTGATTGAGATCTTTCAGTTTTGCCAAAGGCTTATAATCCACCTTTTCTTCTGAATGTATGGTACAGGAGCAAGGATCAAGATTTCTGTTTTTCCCACAGACAGGGCAAAATCCCCGACAGGAATCCGTGCAGACTGCAAACGGATCAATCTTTAAAAGGATCTCATCTCGCAGGGCTTCAGAAACATCGATTTGGTTATTCTTCAGGTCTACCCAAAAGCTATCCATTCTATCTTCATCAGAGATATGATTGGGAAAAAGAAGGTAGGAATAGGAACAAAAAGGAATATGAATATGTTGTTGATATTCTCCTAAACATCGCGGACAAGTGACCATGATATCGGTCTCAATATGCTGAAAATTGCCTTCGATACGGTCTTTCGCTTTCAAAAAGGTTACCGAAAAAGAAAGGGGAGAGATAATATGGGGATCATCATCTTCTATATTCTGTACGCTCTCTGATACATCAAACTTCTGTTCTTCTCCGACATCGGCGTACACGAGATTCGGTATTTTAAAAGGAGGAAATAACACGTAGTATACATTTAAGAATATAAAGCAATTATTCTCGAGAATGGCCCAGGAGAATAAAGAGAATATTGATGAAGAGATTGAAAAAATCTAAATAGAGTGCCAAGGCTGCTTGCATATACATATTATCCGTATAACGGTTTTTTATCATCTGGATATCATACATCACAAATCCGGAAAAGACGATGACCACGATCCAGGAGAGCACATATTCAAAAAAAGTACTCTGAATAAAAATATTGATGAGGGATGCAATAATGATACCGATAAGAGACATAAAGAGAAATCCTCCGATGCCGGACAAATCTCGTTTTGTCACATAACCATATAACCCTATACCCGCAAATAACGCTACGGTCGATCCCAGCGCTTTCATAATGATCCAGGCTCCACCATAAGCGTGGACCAGCATAAGGATGGGAACGGCGGTAAAGCCGCTCAAAACGGTGAATAAAAGAAACAAGCCGTAATTTACTCCTCTGGTCTGGCTCCACCAGCGGGAAGTGAAGATGAGTATCAGTTCCAGGGCGAAAATACTATAGTAGGTTATACTGTTCATAAATAACGTAGGGTACCATTCTACGATTTGAATCCCAAGATAGATGCCAAGGAGAGAGAACAGCAGGGAAAGCCCAAACAGGGAAAATACTTTTCCTAAAAAAGCGGATCGATTACTCAATATCACCTGATCAGGCATTGTAAAGGCTGGTGCCATAAAGATCGATGATAGAATAAACTATATACATATTATGTAGGGGAATGGGAAATGTAAAGGTGCCCTAGCTAGCTGTTTTTTTTGTTAAAGAGAAAAAGCTCCATAGCACAACAAACCAGAAGAGGACATTGATCTCTTCGAGCAAATAAGGGGTATCAAGAAGCCCGTGTCCAAGAAAATATGCTAAGGCGATAATGCCACCATGGAGTGGATTTCTGAACAACCCCCAGATTCCTAAACCATAGATCCAGAGGATCATCAGCAATCCAAAGAATCCCAATTCCGACCAGAACGTCAGGATTAAATTATGAGGATGAGGAGGCAGTTCCTTTTCAACGAGTGGTTGGGAGAGAATGTTCGCCTGGTTCAAGCGAAAATAGCTCTGATATTGTCCCGGACCAATGCCGACAAACCATTTCTCTTTCAGGGCTTGTAACGTGAAGGAATAGATGGTCATGCGGCGTTGTAAAGAATTCTCCGTTGTTGTTTTCCCTGAGAGAATCGCAAACTTTTTACTGGTTGATTGACCGATGTATATTGTACTGCACAGGACGATTAAAATAAGAAGAGCAATATATTTTTTCTTCGAAGAAGGAGAACGGATCAGGATGAAAAAGATGAGGAGAACAGAAATAATAATACCCGTATACGACTGGCTGAGCAAAAGGACTAACAAACTTGTTAAGGACGTTATAAGCTCCAAAACATAATTTTTCTTTTGCTGGATATGAAGCCAGAGATACCAGAAGCTTAAAAGCAGGAAAGGGGCAAACAAGTAGGATAAGAAATTGGCGCTTTCAGCCTGGAGGGTAAACGGATCAACATAAGGCCAGACAAGACGTTGTAAAAAATCGGTTGCTGCACCGGGAAAGGGATGCAGCACATATTGTATGATACACAAGATTCCCAGTGTTGAAATGGCATAAAAAAAAGATCGGAGAAGATTATCCCGTTTCTTTGTCTCCCAGGAAATAAGGAGAAGAGAGGCTAATACAACTGGTTCGAGGTAATTGATCCTGATCGTCCCGATCCATGATCGGAGGAGCGGTGGATAGGTGGTCCAAAAGAGGAGGCTGATGATGATTCCAAGTGCCATCAGGATGAAGAGAATCAGTATTTTTTTATTGCTCAGCAGTTGCTGTATTTTCTTCCATTGATACAGGATCAGATGCATGAGGAAAAGCACCGCAATATAAAAAGGAAGTATGGACCAAAAATCAAACTGGAACGAAGGATATGTCCGGGGAATATTCCAATAAAAATGATGAAAACGATAATCGATAATAGTGAGAACCAATATCCAGGGAACAAACAAGAGAAGCCTGTTATACAGGGATTCTAATGTGATGGATGATGAATGATCAGTATGTTTTGATGGCATATAATACGTTTTTCCCCAGGATCATTATTGTTCGTTGGGAATCGTTTTTAAATAATATTCCAATATAAGCTGAGCAGAAAATTCATCCTTGAGTTCCTTCCGTTTTTTGGCTGAAAAATCAAAAGATTTCATGGTTTGCTGGGCAATTTTTGTTGTGAGACGTTCATCGACCAACGTGATGGGGATAGTCATTTCCTTCTTCAGAAGATGATAAAAATCTAATGTTTGTTTTTCTTGTGGGGATGATTCTCCGCTGGGATAGAGTGGGCGTCCCAAGACAACTTCTGCTATATCATTTTGTTGAATAACCTCTTTGATGGCGGCTATGGCATGCAGATTGTTTTGGATATGTCCTTTGGGCAATACGATACCGGATGATGGAAATCCAACAGCCAGACCAATATATTTACTTCCGAAATCGATGGCGAGGATTTTTTTATTTTTTGTCATCACTTTTTTCGATCACAACCGTTAAAGGGATCTTCTGTTCGCCCACCATAATATGAATCAGATGTTGCCCCAATGTTTTGATGTGTTCGGTCATGACGATATGATGAGGATCTAACTCAACATGCAGAGATACTTTGACCGCTTCTACAATATCTTTTTCCGTTACGGCAGCAAAAAGATGATCTTTGGTTGATGTTTTTCGTTGCAGTATTATGGTGGGTACGGTTTTTATTTTTTCTGCTATTTCTTTCTCAAATGCTTTTGTTTCTTCTCGTTTGATGAGTTCTTTCTTTTTGCGGGTCTCAATTTCTTGAATCGCTTGTAGTGTGGCCATTTTTGCCCATTGTTTGGGCAAAAGAAAATTAATGGCATATCCATCTTTGACATGCACGATATCAAATTTTCGGCCGAGAGAAGGAACATTTTGTAAGAGAATAACTTTCATAGGGAACGGTAATAAGAAAAATAGAATAGATTACATTACATTACATATTGTGGAGTATCCATGTTTGGAAACTGTCCCAAGAAAATGGGGTTGTTAACACTCTTGATTCCTGCTTGAACCAATTAGCAACGGAGGCGAAACGATCCGAAAAATAGGATAAATGGTGAACATCAACATTATGAATCTTTTTGGTATCGACTGCATAAAAATAAGTGGGTTGGTAGAGAAAGATAGCGGGAATATTGTCTTCAAAAAGAGAGATGAGTTTTTGGAGATTATCTTGTCTGAATTTTTCGATTTGCTCGATATTGTTCATATCGATATTTTTGTTCAGATAAGGATTTCTGATCTCTTCAATAAGTGCATCAGCCTGGAAGCTTTTAAAGTTGGAGAGATTTAATCCCCCCATTCCTGTTTGACTGGAATGCCAATAAGGAAAAACATCAAGATTATATCCAAGACTTTGACCATATAAAACAATATCATATGATTTTTCTTGTATACGCTTCAACATATCGGTGACCGATAAGATTTCAATATTCAAATACACACCGATTTGCAGCCATTGTTCTTGGAGTTTTTTGGCCAAAACAGGAAACTCTTGCGGTGTTTCGGTGGTGATGAATTGTAATATCAGAGGTTCATTGTTGCTGTTATACCGTATGGTATTGGCGAGATGGGGAGGAATGCCTGAAGATGGAAATATCGAGTTTATATTCGTATTGATATCATTCCTTTCACTATTGGTATTTTCAGACGGTAGAGTATTGCTATTCTGATTGAGGGGAGATACATTCCTATTGGTATTTCCATTCGTTATAACCGGATGCGCATTGAGATTAGTATTGATATAGTTGTTCGTATTGGTATTGATGTTGGTATTGGTATCAACCGATGTACTGTTGGTATTGAGCGATGGGGAAGGTGAAAGTGGTGTTTCGTACTGGCGATCATACGTTATCGTGATACTATCCAAAAAAACCTTATTTCCTTTTTCATTGAGATAGTAAACGGTATAAACATTTTTTCCCGGTTTCATCGTTCCCAGATCGACACTGGCAATATAAGACCATGTCCCTTTTTCAGGGGTAAATTTTTTCAAGGCATAGCCATTCACTACTATACCTGTGGCGGAGGTTGGATTGGTACCCCGTATCACAAAATAGGTTTCTTTTGTCGTAAAATCTTTTCCTCCATTTGGTTCGGTAATGCCGTAGGTGGAAGCGGTTGGATGCAGACTGGCAACATACGCTGAAGGTGCGAACGAAGTGCTATTGGTATTGATGGAGGAAGGTAATTTCCAACCGGCATCAAACAAGGATCCTTTGGCTTTCTCAGTATCAAATTGGTAAATCCAGGAGGAATTTTTCACTTCAAAAAAGGGTGTATCCAGTCGTTTACTACCCGGGACATCCTGTACAATGCTGTCTTTGTTTGTTCCCAGTAACAGGGCAAGTCTCGTACGTTTATCTTCGAGTTTTTTTGATGCGGTATTTAAGAATAATCCAACATACTGTGGCAACGTATAAGAGAAAATCTGAAAGCGGGAATCACTGCGAATGGCGGAAAGATCATGATAAGGAATGTTGTTGATTGCATCAACAGATGATAAATGGGATAGCAATGATGACATATCGGGATATGCCACAAAGGTGATGCCGGAAATTTTTGGTTTATTGCCGTAATAATCAGGGAACACCTGAAGGTCGATGGTGGTCACATTGTCTGTATCTGCATTTTTGATTTTGTTTACTTTATACGGGCCGGAACCAATCGGAGCCAAATTCAAGTTGCTCTTATCCAAATCACGCACAGGAATATCTTTCCACACATGTTTGGGAAGAATGCCAAGCGTGGTGGCTGCTGGGAAAAAATAATACGGTTCTTTTAACGTAAAACTTACGGTCTTTTCATTGACTTTTTCAATCACAATATCTTTCAGGGATGCCCGTAAAATGGGGTCTTGAAATGCGGGATTTTGTACAATGTCTTTATAGGTGAATAAAATATCCTCAATGGTGACGGGTTGCCCATCATGCCATTTGGCATTATCCCGAAGCGTAAAAAAATATTTCTTTTTAGAATTGTCTAAGGTATAGGTGGCGAGATCAGGTTCTATTTTTTGTGTTGTGGGATTATATCTTGTTAACCCCGAATATACTAAGCTGGCGATATCGGCATTCAATGTGTTCGGTTGGGCAAAAAGAGGATTAATAAAGGTAATACTGCCGACAACACCTTCTGTGTAGGTACCGCCTTCAGCTGGAACATTTGTCGAGTGATCGATGTAATAAAGCCATCCCAGGTGTGTTCCGGCCAGGATAAGTACGATAAGCGATGAGATCAGCAGGATCCTCTCTGTTTTGTTCAGTTGAAAGGACATGTTAAACAAAAATAAAAGCGAGTGAATTGGCAAAAAACAGAATAGCTGTCACGATGGTTGCAATAAAGAGATATTTTTCAATACCCCGTTTGCTGGTGTAAAAACTCCCACTTCCTCCAAATACTTCAGATAATCCGGTTCCTTTATTCTGAATCAGAATCAGAAGAATAAGCAGGAGGGAAAAAACAATTTGTGTGATAGAAAGAAAGGATCGCCACATAACAGAAACAATATTAAAAAATAGAGTCAGACCGATTTTTCAAGCGAGTGGATTATACCATTTAGAATCGTAAAGACAATAGCTGATAGAACATAATCTTGAATCCCCGAGAGAATGATATGAATATTACCCAGTGCCAAGGCATTAATGATGAGTGCTACGAGATAGAGAACGATAAAATTGATAACAAAGGTAAATAATCCTAAAGTTATTATTTTGAAAGGAAACGTGAGTACCTTCATGATAGGCTTAATGGAGATATTGATGATCCCTAAAATAATCCCTGCAAGTACATAGGATTTCCATCCTCCCGTCATTTCCACATTGGCTAAGAGAATATCTAGGATATAAAAGGTCAGGGCATTACCGAATAGTCGAAGAAGAACATGAACAATCATAGCTTGGTCAACAAGATACGTTCAAAAGGTAACATAGATGGGAGACGAAAGCAAGAGAGCCTTTTAATCGTCGGATAGAATACGTTGGATAGCTCCATTCACGATACGGAACATCCCTGTTTCTGTTATTCCTTCTGTCTTGTGACGTGTTTCCTTTAAAGTTCGAATAATATCGGGATGTAAAGGGTCATGTGGTAAATGAGGACGTAAGGCCTCTTCAACCGGTTTTATGTGTTCTTCGGTAACGGGAAAATGTTTGTTTTTCATATGTGTTGTGGAGACTATTAAACAAGGTTATTATAACATAAATTTATATACAATCAATTCCATTATCATATCTTGAATTTCCTTTTAAGTATCGTATGATAAAAACATCCTGGGTGAAAAGGTATGAAAAAAAAATTCTATATTATTGATGGAAATTCGCTTGTATATCGGGCATTTTTTGCTGTTCCCCCCTTTACGACGACAAAAGGGATTCCCACCAATGCGGTGTTTGGGTTTACGAAGATGCTGTTCAAGATTATCAACGAGAAACAGCCAGACTATCTTGTAGTCGTATTTGATGCCAAGGGGCCAACATTTCGCAGTGAAACATTCGAACAATACAAAGCGCACCGTCCTAAAATGCCTGATGAATTAGTGCTCCAAAAACCATACATTCGACGGATGGTAGAGGGACTCAATATCCCAGTTTTTGAAGTGCCTGGGATGGAAGCTGATGACGTTATTGGAACAATGGCAAAGCGATTTTCATCGGATTCCATTGAGATTGTTATCGTGACAGGCGATAAGGATCTTTTGCAACTGGTGAAAGATGGAAAAATTTGGGTATATGACACGATGAAAGATATGCTTTATCAACGTCAAGAAGTGTATGAGAAACTGGGGGTATATCCGGAACATGTTATTGATCTCTTGGCGTTGATGGGGGATAGTAGTGATAATATCCCCGGAGTTCGGGGCATAGGTCCTAAGACGGCTCTGAAATTATTGCATGAATATGGAAGTCTGGAAGAGATTTATCAGCATCTGTCCAGTATTCAGGGATCTGTGCATGATAAACTGCTCAACGATAAAGAATTAGCTTTTATGAGTTATATGCTTGCGACGATTAAAACGGATATTCCTCTTGATCTCTCGTTAGAAGATCTGGTGATCAAACCTCCGGATTTGGAAGGGGTATTGCGTCTCTGTGATGAACTGGAATTTACGTCGTTAAAAAAAGATATTCTTCAGCTGGGGACGTTTGAACCTTCTTTGTATGAACCTCCAAAACCGGTCCATGAAAAACGATATATTACGGTCACAGATACAGCCATGTTAAACGATATCTTAGACCAAATTCGTCAAAAGAAACGTTTTGCGTTTGATACGGAAACAACCTCCTTGGATCCCTTAGAAGCTCAATTAGTGGGAATTTCCTTGTCATTTCAAGAACATGTTGGGTATTACGTTCCGCTTACTCACAAGAATTATCCCCATAATCTCGATAAACAGTATGTGCTTGATCAGTTTGTATCGCTCCTTCATGATGATTCCATTCAAAAAATTGGTCACAACATCAAATATGATCTGGCCGTGATCAAAGAAGAAGAAAAAAGAATATCTTCACGTAATGCTTCTTCATCCAGACAGAACCCAAAGGGGCAAATGGATTTATTTTCTTCACCATAACAACGATGGACAGATTATTGGCAAAACTGAAAAAAGATGTTTCTCACCAAGGAAAAAAGATCGTTTTTCCCGAAAGTCATGATAGACGTATCTTACAGGCAGTTCGTCACATTGCCGATGAATCTATTGCCATTCCTCTTCTTCTGGGGCATCGACAGCAAATTGATCAACAGGCCAAACAAAATGGTTTTCATCTGGACGATATTATGGTGATTGATGTCGAAAACAGCGCTGATCGGGAAGATTTTATAAAGACGTATTATGAACAACGGAAAGACAAAGGGATAACAAAAGAACAAGCAGAAGAAATCATGGCAAACCCGGTCTTTTTTGCCACCATGATGGTGAAAAAAGGAATGGCGGACGGGATGATCTCCGGTTCTCTTTCCCCGACAGCGGACACCTTACGTCCGGCTTTTCAGATTATTGGGCCCAAACCGGGGATTAAAAAAGTTTCCGGTCTCTTTTTGATGATGAAAGAAAAAGAACATGAACTCCTCTTTTTTGCAGACAGTGCGGTCAACATTGATCCATCCAGTGAGGAATTGGCAGATATTGCCATCACGACGGCAGATACCGCAAAATCCTTTGGTATTGATCCTGTTGTTGCCATGTTGTCGTTCTCCACGTATGGTTCGGCATCTCACCCTTTGGTGGATAAAGTGCGACAGGCACGGGAGATCGTGAATCAAAAACGGCCAGATCTGATTGTGGGAGGGGAGATGCAGTTTGATGCGGCGTTTGTCCCGGAAGTGGCAAAATTGAAATGTCCCCAAAGTCCTGTGCAAGGAAATGCCAATGTTTTTATCTTCCCGAATCTGGAGTGTGGCAATATCGGGTATAAAATTGCCCAACGGCTGGGTAGATTGAAAGCGATTGGTCCTATTCTGCAAGGTCTTCAAAAACCGGTGAATGACCTTTCGAGGGGATGCAGTGTTCAGGATATTATTGATATGACCATTATTACCACTCATCAATCATAACCCTATGAATGTTCTTGTTCTCAATCTTGGCTCCTCTTCTTTAAAGTATAAACTGTTCACATTAGGGGAGAAAATCTTATCTTGCGGGATCGTCGATCAGATCGGAAAAGATGCCATGTGTCGTTTTGATCAAACGCATAAGAGCGTATCCTGCGTGGATCATCAAGAAGCTTTTACCCTGTTGATAGACTATTTGATCCAGTCCCGAATTATCCGTTCTGGTGATGAAATTCATGCGGTAGGACATCGTGTTGTTCACGGCGGAGAATACTACAAAACAGCGGTTATGATTGACCAAACGGTTTTACAGCATATTCGGGATTTATTTCCTCTCTCTCCTTTACATAATCCGATCAATTACAAAGGGATTGTATTGTCCCAAAAAGTTTTTCCTCATGCCATGCAATTCGCTGTTTTTGATACAGCCTTTTATCATACTCTTCCTCATAAGGCGTTCTTATATGGTATTCCCTATAAATATTATCGCCAGTATGGTATCCGAAAATATGGATTTCATGGGATCAGCCATAGCTACATATCATCCCAAGTGTTAGCTATGATAAAGAAAAAAACTGTCAAACATATTTCTTGTCATTTGGGGAATGGTTCATCGATTACCGCTATTCATAACGGGAAAGCAGTTGATACCACAATGGGTTTCACGCCATTGCAAGGGGTCATGATGGGAACACGGTCTGGAAATATTGATCCTGCCATTATCCCTTTCTTAGAGGAAAAAGAACATCTTTCTCCCAAGCGACTTGAAATATTATTAAATAAAAAATCCGGGATTTTAGGAGTTTCCGAAATCAGCTCGGATGTTCGTGATATTTACCGATTTTTTTTGGAAGGGGATAGCCGTGCTCGTTTAACGCTTGAGATGATTGCTTACCAGGTGACCAGTTTTATTGGTGCGCTTGCTGCTGTCATGGGAGGAGTACAGGTTATTACGTTCACCGGCGGGATAGGAGAAAATGCTTTTTATATAAGAAAAATGGCGCTTGAGCCTCTCCGATTTTTAGGGGTACGACTGGATGAAACAAAGAATATGTTCAATAAGAAGGAGATCTCAATTCCCTCTTCTCGTGTACAAGTATATGTTCTTCCTACCGATGAAGAGCGCCAGATTTATCGGGAAGGTATCTCTTTATTACGTTGATATGACTCATGCTTACTTTGATACGATGATCGCCGCATACCTTCTGGACTCTTCAGGACGGAGGTTTAAACTGTCTGATTTGGCGTCCAAATATCTGGATTATAAGATGAGCGAGTATGAGGATGTGGCGGGCAAGGGGAAAGATCAGATTGTCTTTGATGAGGTTGATGTTCAGCAGGCGACTCAATATAGTGCCGAAGATGCGGAAATCACCTATTCGTTGTGTCGGATTCTGGAACAGAAGTTGCAAGAAGAAGGGATGTTAGATCTCTTTTATCGTATAGAGATGCCTCTCGTGTTTGTCTTACAAGAGATGGAACACAATGGAGTTAAAATCGATGTTCCGCTCTTACGTAAGATATCTGAGGATTTTTCAGAGAAAATGGGGAGCTTAGAAACCATCATATATGACTTAGCAGGGGAACCTTTTAATATTAATTCTCCCAAACAATTGCAATACATTTTGTTTGAAAAATTGAATCTTCCGGTAAAAAAGAAGACCAAAACAGGCATTTCTACAGATATTTCGGTGCTCGAAGAATTGGCTGACCAACATGAATTGCCTCAAAAAATTGTGGAATATCGACAATATCAAAAACTGAAATCGACCTATGTTGATGCATTGCCTCAGTTAGTTCATCCCCGGACGGGGAGAGTCCATACGTCCTTTCATCAGACGGTCACAGCAACAGGAAGATTATCGTCCAGTGATCCCAATCTACAAAATATTCCTATTCGCTCTGAGATGGGGAAAGAAATCCGAAGAGCTTTTATCGCCGAAAACGGAAATGTCATTGTATCGGCAGACTATTCTCAGATTGAGCTTCGAATCTTTGCTCATATTGCTCAGGATGAAAATATGATTGCTGCTTTTCAAAAAGGGGAAGATATCCATGCGGCTACTGCCAGCAGAATATTTCATATTCCTTTTGATCAGGTGAATGGCGATCAGAGAAGGTATGCCAAAACGATTAATTTCGGACTCATGTATGGAATGGGTCCCTTTCGTCTGTCGAAGGAATTACATATCTCTCTTGATGAAGCCAAACGCTTTATTGATCAGTATTTTAGTCTTTACCCTCGTATTCAGGAATGTATAACGCATATCATTCAACAAGCGACGGAACGAGGTTATGTACAAACATTATTTGGACGAAAACGATACCTTCCCGAACTGAATAATCGTAATCGCACTATACAGGAACTAGGCAAACGAGAAGCGGTGAATACTGTTATCCAAGGGACTGCAGCTGATATCATAAAGATAGCCATGGTCTCTATTCAGAGAAAATTAGATGAACAAAAAATGTGTTCAAAAATGATTTTACAAATTCATGATGAACTGTTGTTTGAAGTGCCTACGGAAGAGTTATCAGCAATACGTTCGATTATTGTCGAATGTATGGAGTCGGCGATATCATTGCAGGCTCCATTGAAAGTAGAAATAGGTGTGGGGGAGAACTGGTTGGAGGCTGCGCACTAGACTAGTCGGGAAGGTGATCTACAAGTTGCATCATCTCCTCTTGATATCGAATAACATCCCGAATATGTTTTTCTAAATTGGGAAATGTGTAATGCAATTGAGCGTATGTATAGCCATGCTTATCTTCTTGAATGGTGTACTGTCCCTCTCGCATGTGATGCTCGAGTGTTTTTGTATCTTTGAGGAGGAGACTTGGATCGATCAGTAAAAGACACAATGCATACATCATGGACCAGGATTCCGGGTCGGAAGTTTGAAAAAGTTGTTGTACAGTATTGGGGATATTGGTTTTGGGGTCTGTTAGTATCTGTTGTGCTAACACAATAACATCGTGAGATCTTTTGAGAAAAAAGAATTGTTTTTTGTCTTGAAGAGTTAAGAGGAAGGCAAATAATTTTTTATATTTCTTTTTTTGTTTGCATATCCTTGTTAAGAGATAGATCATGTTCTCTTGCGGAGTTGATCTTGTTTTATGCCGACGAAGAGAAAAGGAACCAAGACGGGGAATGAAACCGATGTTATGTAAGGACCAAAAAATTCCTGCAATATATTTTGTGAGCTCCTGTTGAGGCTTATTTTTTTCTGATGTTTCTCCACCAACAGGGGAAGATGATCTGTTTGGTTGAGGTATGGGGGCGGGAAGTTTGTGGTGAAAATAACAATAGTATTCCTCAATAACATAGCCACAAGCAGCACATTTTCCTTGATATATTGTATTTTTTTCTCCACATGCTGGGCAATCCATCTCTTCGGGGTACAACAAAGATTGTTTTTCGGAAGAATCTTCTTGATAGGGGACACCTAACGCTGTAATAGCATCTTTTGTTGCTGTGATCGTATCCTCAAAAGGAAGCTTCTGCTGGACGCTTTCTAGTTTATTTTCCGTTGATGCTGGTTGTTGTTCAGAAGAATCTGGTATGGGATGTTGTGAATCGTCTTCCATGAGATATTTTTACATGTTCGTGCTATTATAGCATGAATTTGGAATGTTATTCAACCAATTATTTGATTGAATCAAAGGATTTATACTATAATAGAAGTGAAAGATAACTGAAGACTATATGCTATGAAACAGGTATACTTGGTTGTTCTGGTGATGATGCTGGGTATCATTCTGTTGCTGACCGTTCAGAACATGTTCAGGAGACAGATGGTATTGGTTTTCTTTTCCGGAGTGTCTATCGTAACGATGGGACTTATCATGGCTGCTTGTGGTTTTATAGCAGGGATTTGTGCTGTCTTATATTATCGAGCATGGAAAGAAGAGAAAAACGATGAGGATGAGGAAGTATAAAAAAATATAATGTATATCATTATTATTCTCCCTGTGTTATAGCGTATTTTTTCTTCATTCTTCTTTGGGAGAAGAAGATGTTGTAATTCAAACTATATGAAATGAAAAGGAATCTATTCTTTTTGATATCATCCAAAATAGAGATTTTTCTTCCTTTAGCTCTTTTTTATGCCATAATGGTAAACAAAATTTCTTTAATGAATAAAATATTTGTACAAAAAAAATGATTATTTTAAAAAAGTAAAAAATGAACATAACTTTATAAATTGTTTACAGTAAGCCAAATAATATGAATAACCATTTTGCCTTGTATACATTTTTGTATCAAAACCTTGTCAAATGAGTAAACCTGTATAAAATATGTGAACGAAGGATATTATTTTCTTTGTTCTATGCTCAAATCGTTATTTGGATCCCAAACCCGTGTGAAACTGCTACAGATCTTTCTGTTAAACCCGGATAATGAGTATTTTGTTCGAGAGTTGACGCGGAAGTTGAATGAACAAATTAATTCGGTGCGCAGGGAGTTGATTAATCTCAAAAAAGTCGGTTTTTTAAAACATCATTCGCGGAACCGTAAAAAATATTATTCCGTTGATAAGAATTTTGTCTTATTTTCGGATTTAAGAAATATTATTCTCAAAACCCAGGATTCAAAATATGATGTCGCGAAACATATTGTTAAATTGGGGCGAGTCGATTTGCTGGTCTTGTCCGGGGTGTTTACAGATGACAACAAAGATTCACAGGTAGATATTCTTCTGGTAGGAGATGTCGATAAGGAGAAAATTGAAAACTACCTTGAACATAATATTCAAAAGGATGTGAAATATACCATCATGGATAAAGATAATTTTTTGTATCGATTGGAGTATAATGACAAGTTCATTATCAATCTGCTGAAAGATAAAAGAAATCTTGTTCCGGTGAATAAATTGAAGAAATATACCGATAAACTCCTCGGTGTATAATCAAGGCCTCATTGTCTGTTCAAGCCTTTTGTTTGCTGAGAAAGACTTGCTTTTTTAAGGGCACTCGTATATTATCTTCCTGCTTTTTAAATATTATTCCTTTTCTTCATTGTGCATGACATCTCAAAAACATTCTTCCCCCGTACAAAATATTGTCTTAAAACCAGGGCAGGTAGCAAAGGTCTATCAAAAGGTTAAAGAAGGAAGTAAAGAACGTATTCAAGTATTTGAAGGACTGATTATTGATGTGAAAAATAAATCCGGCATCAATCAGACCTTTACGATTCGGAGAGTCATCGATGGGATAGGAGTGGAGAAAATTTTTAATGTCCATTCTCCTTTTATCGATAAAATTCAGATTGTGAAAGAGGCAAAAGTCCGCCGTGCCAATCTGGCTTATATGCGGAAAAGAACAGGGAAGGCTGCCAGAATGAAAGATGAGAAACTATTGAGTATTATTCTCGGAACGGAAAAAGAAAATATCAAGGAAGATGACATGGTTGTTGAGAAAAAACAAGAAGAACCTGTGAAAGCGTAATAATGAACGCGATATTGATATCATACCATCTGATGAGGACAGCAGCCACTTTTTTCAAAGTATATGAAAATCGTTATTATTGGGAATTATGGAGCACACAATATTGGGGATGAAGCCGTATTGTTCGGCATCTTGCATTTACTGCGGAAGTATATTCCTCATGCGGAGATAACCGTTCTATCGTATGACCCGAACAATACGGAACAACAGCACCATGTTTCTGCGGCCTATCTCCTTCCTTTTGGTATCCGTTCTTTCTTGAAGTTTGGCTGGAAGAAGACTATACGTGTCTTACAACAGGCAGATTATGTTTTGATAGGAGGTGGTGCTTTGTTTACGGACGAAAAGATGAAAGCGATGTATTTATGGGGATATCATGCCAAAATAGCATCACGTTACTGTTCCCATGTTATTCTTTTTGCTCATACCATCGGTCCTTTGCAAACAAAAAGAGGCATAGCCATCATGAAAAAAGTCTTAGGCTTGGTACAATCCATATCCGTACGAGATGCAAAATCGAAAGATGTTATACATCAATTAGATCCAACAAAAAAAGTAATAGTGGCTTCTGATCCGGCATTTCTATTGAATAAAATAATTATACAAAAAAAGAAAAAACAGGTTGTCATTAACCTTCGTCCATGGATGCATAACAACCAAATGAATACCATACGTGTTATGGGAAATGTATGTAATAACTTTATTAATAAGGAGTATGGTATAGTCTTATTGCCTTTTCAGACGTTTCAAGCTGATGATAGGAAAATACTGCAACAAATTTACGATTGCATATTGAATAAAAAAAGTGTTCAATTTGTGACCAATGATGTGGACCTGAACGCAATCATGCAGATTATAGGAGAATCGGAGTTTGTCATAGGCATGCGGTTGCATTCTCTTATTTTATCTATTCTTCAGCATGTTCCATTTATTGCGTTATCCTACAGTGACAAGATATACAATATGTTAGTCGATATTCATTGGGAACAATATAGTATTGATATACAACAGATCACGGAGAAAAAGATAGGGGATTTGGTGTATGATCTTGAGATGCACAAAAATGAAATGGAAAGAAAATTACAAAAGGCCGCTCTTGATATGAAACAGAGAGCTGCTTTCAATCTCGAATGTCTCCCCCCGGACGTGTTGGAAAATTAGGACAGTTGTAGATTTTTCTTTTTCTTTATTGTTTGGAGAGCTTTATAGGCTGCTTGTTCTTCCGCCTTTCGTTTTGATGACCCCGTTCCCTTGGCAATGAGTTTTTCGTTGAGGAAAACTCCCATGATAAAGGTTTTATCATGATCCGGACCTTTATCTTCCAGTACCTTATAGATCGGAGTAATATGCAATTTATCTTGGGTATATTCTTGCAAAGCAGATTTGGCATCAATGTACAATTTTTTTTGTAAGATCGTTTTGATGGTGGGAAGAATATATTGATGTACAAAATGTTCACACACCTTGAGTCCTTGGTCGAGAAATAAACAACCAATCAATGCTTCACAGGTATTGGCCAAGAGATAATCTTTTGTCCTTCCTCCTGATTTTTCTTCCCCGCGACTTAATCGTAAGTATTTTCCTAAATTCAGTTTTTGAGCCACTTGTGCCAGATTTTCTTTTCGTACCAAGGCTGAACGAATATTGGTTAGTTCTCCTTCTTCTGCCGTTTTATATTTTTTATACAGGTATTCGGTGATAATGAGTTCCAGTACAGCATCTCCTAAAAATTCGAGACGCTCATTATCTTTATACTGTTCTTGTTTATGCTCGTTGACAAAGGATCGATGCACAAAGGCGGTCTGCAACAGATCTTTATCATGAAAAACAATACCGAATTTTTGTTCTAATTCCTTAAACATGGGATGTGAGAATGAGATCCTTATTTTTCATGACCGTATTTAAGACACCATTGACGAATTTACCGCTATTTTCATTCCCATACTTTTTTGCTGTTTCTATAGCCTCATCAATGGCTACAATATCAGGGACATCTGGATCAAACAAGATTTCATATACCCCCAGATATAAGATGCTTCGGTCAACAGGGTTTATTTTTTCCAAAGGCCATTCTGGAGCATATTGTCGGATAACCTCTTGAATCGTATGAATATGTTGGATGACACCATGTAATAATTGTTCCAAAAAAACGGAAGATTCTCCTTTTCGGAATTCTTGGAGGTAATCTTGTAATTTTTGAGTACTCTCCGTGTCATTGAATTCCTTTTCACTAAACTCCCAAGAGAACAGTACTTGGAAAACGATTTCACGACACAAATGACGGGACAGAGCCATATGGTCTATTAGGCTTTGATCTTTTTAATTTTCTTCATTGTCTTATCCATGGAAATCACTTCTCTCCCCTTATATGTTCCACAATTGGGACAGACATGATGTGGCAGTTTCTTTTCCCCGCATTTGGGACATTTCACCAGATTGACTTTGTTTTTCAATCTTGTTTTTGTCTTACGGGCAAATGCACCATATTGTTGACGACTGCGTAGTTTTGACTTTTTTTGTTTGGGGACAGGATGTTTCATACGTAAGAAGGAATGATATGTTAAAAAGTGAATCTCATGTGTATTGTAATGCTTTTTTGATCATTATCAATGATTTTACTCTTTCTGGACTCGCTCAACATATTCATACGTTTCGGTATTGACCCGAACGATATCGCCCACATTAATAAAAAAGGGCACTTGAATAACCAGTCCCGTTTCCAGGGTAGCGGGTTTTCCTCCCCCGGATGCTGTATCTCCCCGTACCCCTGGAGGGGTTTCTGTTACCTTGAGATCGATTTTAAAGGGTAATTGGATACTGATCGGACGTTCCTCATAAAAAACAACAAAAACATCTGTTCCTTCTAATAGAAATACAAGTTGTTCGCTGATCGTATCGATCGGAATCTCAAACTGATCATATGTCTGCTCATCCATAAAGTATCCGGCTTTTTCGTCTTTATACAGATACTGACATTTTCTCGTTTGTACTTCCACTAATTCAAACGATTCTCCGGATAAAAAATTCTTTTCAATCACGGAGCCATTGATGAGATTTTTCAGTTTGGTCTTCATGACTGGTTTTCTTTGTTGCTTTCGTAAAAATTGGGAACTGACGATCAAGTAGGGGTCATTGCCAATTTTTACAATGCGTCCCACCTTGAGATCTGTGATTGATTCAGCCATATGTGTTGGTTATAAAAAAATAGGGTGGTGGGCGCTACAGGATTTGAACCTGTGACCCCCTGCGTGTAAAGCAGATGCTCTAGCCAGCTGAGCTAAGCGCCCGGAGAAAAGTCAGGAGCGAGTCCTTTCTTCTGTAAGATTTGCTGTGCCAATCTATCAAAAAAGATTTGGCTTTGCAAGCAATTTTGTTACAATACTACCGATATGAATGCGAAAAAAGAACTATCTATTATTATTCCGACGTATAATCGCAAGGAGATTCTGTTTTCTTCCCTCCAAGCTTTGCAGAACCAACAGCATATATCGTTACCATCCTTGGAGGTCCTTGTTGTCGATGATGGTTCTACCGATGGGACATACCAAGAAATGCAACAAAGAAAAGATGCATTTTCCTTTTCTCTTTATCTTTTTCATCAAGAAAATCAGGGGCAAGGAAATGCACGAAATCTTGCTCTTCAGCATGCTCATGGTGATATCATTTTGTTTATGGGAGATGATATTATCTTCCAACCAAATGCTCTTGAGGAGCATATGAAGGTGCATCGACATTACCCTCAAGACACGGTCGCCTGTTTGGGATATACGACATGGCATCCTGACTTGGCTGTTACCCCTTTTATGTATTTTCTCGAACATGGTGGTCCACAGTTTAATTATCCAAAATTAGAAAGAACGTGTCCTGTGATCGATACACGATTGGGGCTGCGTCGGGCATCGTATTGGTATTTCTATACGAGTAATATTTCTCTTAAAAAGAACATCCTGATGGGAGAACACTTTGAACACGGTTATACTTCTTATGGATGGGAAGATATCGATTTCGGGTACAAACTTTCCAAGGAGAAAGGATTGGATATTCTCTATAATAAAAATGCCATAGGATATCATTATCATATTATTTCGGATGATTCGTTTGCACAACGCATGCGTAGCAATGGTAAAAATGCACTGTTGTTCCATCAGCGTTATCCAGAGGTGCCTGTGCTTCCAACAGGCATAAAAAAAGTGATATTCCAACTCTTGGCGTTATCCATCACTCTGAACATCTTGTCTCTGTTGAGCAACATGCTTCCTCCCGTACGGTATTGGTATTATTACGCTCAATCAAAAAGGTATTTCTTCGAAGGGATAAAAGGTGTATAATATATTGATTTCCTTTGCCAACCTTTACTTTCCCACAAACGTGTTATAATGTCATTAAGTGTAAGAACGATATGGAAAATCGAAAATATATTGTGTTAGGAGCTGTCATCGGGTTTATCCTGTTGCTGTTATTCCCCTTATTGTTGGGGTCTTGTATGAAGGGATGCAGTTCTCCGGCACGTCCAAAAAACAGCAATGTCAATAAAGGTCATGTGGTACATGAAACCAAGAGCCTTGTAGTTTGGGGATTATACGATGATATCAGTCTGTATAAAGGGGTTTTTGATGAGTTTCAAACGAATAACCATATTACTATTGAATACCATAAATTCACGGACCCTGAAGCCTATCGGGATCTATTGATTAACGAAATAGCAGAAGGAAAAGGTCCCGATGTTGCTATGGTCCACAATACGTGGGTTTTTAAAGATAAAAATAAGTTTCTCCCGTTTCCTGCTGGACAAGGAGGATGGACTGTTCAAAAATATACTGGTCCTGATGGGTTTGTAAAAGTTGCACAGGATGATCTCATCTTACCGGATGATGTTGGGACACCTCAGATTTATGGTTTTCCTGCCAGCGTTGATACCTTGGCACTGTATTACAATGAGAAGTGGTTGCGGGAAATGACGCCTTCACAACCCATTCCTTCTGATATTTGGACATCCGAGGATCATAATGATTTTGCCAATCAGGTTGCAAAACTCAACAAGACCGATCTCAGTTTTGAACGCTTCTTTCTTTCCGGCGTTGCGATGGGGCGATCTGACAATATTACGAAGGCTGTCGATATCATGTCACTTCTTTTACTTCAGTATGGCGCTCAGCTGTATGATGATAAAATGCAACGGGTGCGTTTAGCGGACGCTTTTACATCCGTTGATCCGGATACGAATGTTTCTCAAACAGTGTATCCTGCCAAGAATGCATTAACGCTCTACACAAAGTTCGGGATCTCTGAGGAAGGAAACATTTTTTATGCCTGGAATGATATGATTACGAAAAAAGAGATGGGAGATTATGAAGTTGGGGCTTTCGCTTCGGGAAAAGTGGCGATGATATTCGGCTATTCGTACACGATGGATCAGATTCGTAAACTGATTGAACAAAAGCGGAATGCGGGAAAAGCAACGATCGATCCAAGGGAAGTCAAAATTGCTCCTGTTCCACAAGTCACCAATAAACCTATTGGGAAGATAGCGTTTGCTAGTTACTATCCCTTTGTTGTTCCTCGCAATAGTAAATATCCCAAGGAGTCCTGGGATCTTATTTTGGCGTTGGTTGATAAAAAGAGTCAGGAATATTATTGGCAACAGGCTCATAAACCAACCAGTTTATCCTCTCTGATCGATACGGAAGCGCAGGATCCCGTCTATCAAGCATTCGGCATTCAGGTTGGATATGCCCAAAGTCTGCGTTTAACCGACCCGTTGAAATTTTCTGTGATCGTTAAAAACATGATTACGGATGTTCTCAATGGAGGCAGTATCGATGTTATTTTAAAGAATGCAACGGCAAAATTACAATGCTTACTCAATCAGTATAATCAAACAGGGGATCAGGAAGGGGTCAATTGCATGGTGGAAAAATCACCGTAAACAAGAACGTGCTCAAATGTACTGGATGAATACAGGGTAGATGTGCAGAGGTCTTAGATTTTCGTTTTTGATTTTCTTTACCCTTTTCTTCTTGTTCTTTGTCCTCGTCATTCCGCTCTTCCGAGCCGCCTGCCTGTCTGGTAGGAAGGGAAGCAAAGAAAGGGAAAACGAGAGATCTTCAATCAAGTTCTGGATGACATGCTCTATTGTTTTTTCAAGAGGATTCAAGTTTCCCCCGAGAACGGGGGTTGGTGTCCTTTGCACCTCAATATTTGGGATGAGGTCATTCTCCTTTCCATCAAAGACTTTGTGGTTATAGAAGGAGGGGGATGGGGCTTGTCCCCAAGAAAACGAAAGGAAGCTTCCTTTTTCCTTTCCGTGGGAATGATATTTGTTCCGTTATCTTGCCCCCAAAGAAGAAGGGCTTTCCCTCTTGTTCAGGATCTTTCTGACAAAGATTTATAACTTCCAACGTTCATTCTGTAAGAACTGTTCAAAAAGGAAGGTAAGTTAGGAATGACGATGCATCATTCAAGCCTTTTGATAACCTCATGAATTTGGTAACGGACAAAAGAAGCGCGCATGTTTGTTCAGGCAGGATATAACAATGACCGAGAAGGGAAACCTTCTTTGATAGGGCGCTCAGAGAAAAACACTTTTTTATGTTGTTCGTCTGATTATTTCTTCTCGAGGGTGGATTCTGGAAGTGGCGATGCTTCTTTTTTCTTATTCAAACCCCACCAGAAGAGATTCTTCCATACATCATGTCCTCCCATAAATATCTGTAAGAACGTTCGTGTGGTAAAAATGGCACTAAACAAGCTCAGCACAATACCGACAATAAGCATGAACGCAAAACCTCGAATAATACTACTTCCAAACCACAAGAGAATAGCTCCTGTGAACAGAGAAGAGGTATTCGAATCCCGTATAGAGGTCCAAGCTCTGTCAAATCCGGCTTTGAGGGCAGCGGTTAATCCTTTGCCCGCTTTTAGTTCCTCCTTAAGACGTTCAAAAATCAACACATTGGCATCAACGGCCATCCCGATTGAAAGAATGGCGCCAGCCACACCTGCTAGGGTAAGAACCATGCCGGGCCATAATTTAATGAATGCCATAAACATAATAATATAAACTCCCAAAGCAATACCGGCGACAAGTCCCGGTAATCGATAGAAGAAGATCAAAAATAACATCAGCACAATCACTCCCCACATTCCAGCCTTTATCGATGCCTGTAAGGCATCATTTCCAAGCTGTGCACCGACCTGTTGTTCACCTACCAAAGTAATGGGAGCGGGAATGGCTCCGGCATTCAGATCCCGAGCTAAGTTTCCGGCTTCTTCCGGAGTAAAGTTTCCTGTAATGGTTGCCGATCCGCCTGATATTTTTTCTCTCACATTGGGGGATGATATCAAATCGCCGCCAACAAAAATAGCCAGAGGTTTATTCACCAACCGTGCGGTGATCTCTTCGAACATTTTGGCACCAATATCATCAAATTTGATGGAGACAATAGGCTCCATAGAAGAGCTGCTATATTCTACATCGGCATGTTTGAAGAATTTTCCTGTCAGAGGCTCTTGTTCTTTTGTTGCCGGATTCATCGCCAAGGCAGGTTTCCAAGGATCCGGAACGGTCGAAAAATAAATAGTTTCATAGGTATATTTTGTTTCTTCTCGTACACGTTTCAGGGTCTCATCCGCTTTCTTCTTGGCATCTTCCTTGCTGAGAGAACTTTGGCAATCGGATATACCGGCATAACAAATGCGAATCATCTGGAGATGTGATTGTTGCTCGCCTGCCGCTTTTTTATCCGTAATTTTAATCAGCTCGTAGCCATCTTTTGTTTTGATGGGGCCAGCAACATCATTGACATTGAGTGTCAGTGCTTTATCTCGTATGTCTTGGGAGATCGCAGAAGTATCGGCGCCAAAATATCCCAGATCACCGTTCTTTGTTTTTGTGGCCGTATCATCCGAATGATCTTTTACCAACGCTTCAAAACCAGCGGGGTCTGCCTTGATTTTTGCAAAGAGATCATTAGCTTTTTTAGGCAGATCGGTCTGATTATACGTATTGGCGGCATTATTGGCCGCTTCTATCGCTTTATTCTGTTCTTCGATTTTCTTTTGTTCATCCGGAGAAAGATTGCCGTTGGTATTGATAGGGGTCGTGTTTTGAATATCTTTAAACTTGAGGAGAATATGTTCCGCCCGTACCATTGTTGTATCTTTTGGAAGCGTTTGAACCGATTTGACAATATAGTATCCTTTCGTGGATGACAGCACATCTGATATATTCCCGGTGGGAAGGGCAAGAGCCGTATCAGCAATATCTGCGGGGAGTTCATCTTTTCTGACATATCCCAGATCTTTTTTACTGTCTTGGCTTACCTCATTTGCCACGTTCATGAAATCTTCGGCATTCTTGGGATCGAGACGTAAGACCTTTTCCTTTTTATCCAGTTTGAGAAGAAAGAATCCTTTTTTCTCGGGGGTCTGTCGAATTTCCCCATTTACTAACTCAAATGAGGAGGGAAGGCTTCCTTCGATAAGTTCCGGAGCAACCTGATTTTCCCCAAGGGTTTGGAGTTTTTGTTTGAACATATCCGGAATATTGTCGGTGAAATTTGATTCGCTTTTATATTCAATGCGATCTTTTACGGCTATTTCATTTCCCGTTGTTTGGAATTTTTCTGGAGCATTCACCACTTCTCTCAGTGTGTTGGATGCTTGCAGTCGGATCTGTTCTTTTTGGTCCGATTCCGCCGCATTATTTTGTTCTTTGAATTCTAACTGGATAACTTTCCCAATTGTTTTTTTCGCTTCATTAATATCTTTAATTCCAGCCAGTTCAATAATAATATGTTGTTCATCACCGACCGAAGACTGATAGATATTTGGTTCTGATACGCCAAGGCTATTCACTCGACGTTCAAATACCGCTACAACACCGTCCATAACGGATTTTTGATCTTTGAGCGGCACATCTCGTAAGTCAACTTTATAATCCAGTTGTGTTCCTCCTTGTAAATCGAGGCCAAGGTTTACTTTTTTATTGATAAACCATTGTGCGACAGGATTTTTGTCTATACCGATGGTTTGAAAAGCTTTACTTTTCCACGATGAGGGGAGAGCAATCAGGAGGGAAAAAATAAAGACGATCAGGATGATGAGCAAGCGGTTTTTGAAATTCATATACGGCAACAAAACAATATAAAAAAACATGCGACACTAAATATACCGCTCGCTTATGCAAAAGGCAAGACGAACTTCATGATAGAGGATAATGCTGTTCGTTTCATAATGTCTCTTCTTCTTCAAGGGAAAAAACATAAAAAGCCACTCTTTCGTATTGCACTTTCTTGATACCGCCAAGCTCATCCCCATGTTCTTGCATCCGGGGGTGAAAAACATTGTTGTCGTAGAATAGTTCTCATTTCAGGCGAAATATCTTTGATAGATTTTTTTTGTCCAGTGATAGAACCATGACCACCCTGATGTATAGGTTATTTCAAAAGCTCCTATATATTTTTCTTTTTTTCCCCCAAATTTAAGTTTAAACTCTGTGACAGAAGCCCAAGGGTGATTCTTCACCCCTTCATCCGCTATGCCGAGAAAATCATATGTTGTACATTCTCGTTTTTTTGCTTCTTGGATAGCTCTCCATTGGATCAGATAGGGGGCCATAACGTTTCTGTATTCGTTGCTTGAAGCGCCGTAGTAATACGTTCCCACCTTGTTATAGAACGTAAATATACCTCCTGATATGATCTTTCCTTCATATTCCGCAACAAGAAGCATTGCAGTATCTTTGAGGGTGGAAAGCATTTTTTCATATACATGTTTTGCATGAATATGAAACCCATCCCGTTTTGATGTTTCCAACAATAGGGGATAGAATTCTGCTATATTTCCTTCTCTCACCTTTACTCCTTTCTTCTCTGCCAGCCGGATATTGTATCGTCCTTTTTCTTTCATTTGAGCCAGGATCTCTTCCTCTGATGTTGTAACATCGAGGAGGAGGGTTGTTTTTGGCTGATGACTGGTAGCATGTTTCAGATTGCTTGTGGAAAGATATTGCTCCAGTGGTATTTCGGATGGAATCAGCGGATCGAATAAAAAGAAGATGGATCGTTCTTGTCGTGCGATCGTTGCCATATATTCCATGAATTGTTCATTGTGATCTTTTATATCAGAAAATAATGGTCCACGGGGAGCATAGAGATAGGTTTTGTAAAAGGGGAGGGGGTGAATAATCACCAGAGCACTATTCACTATTTTCCCTTTTTCCTGGCCTATAAATATCATACTTTTTCTTCCAAAAGCCTCTTGTTGGTATTTCTGCCAGCAAAGAGATTGAAAAAGCGAACCGTATTGGTGATGCTGCACGAATTCCTCGTATTGCTGATGATCCGCAATGGTCAGTGGTTTGATGTCCATAAGGCTTCGTCAAGAGCTTCATTCACGAGTTTGTCTGCCAATGTGTTGTGTTCACGGGGAACGTGGTGAAAGGTGACAAACTTCATAAAAATAAGATCCTGCACATCAGAAAAAAGTTGCTGTAAATCCTTATCTTTCACTTTATATTTCCCATTCAGCTGTTGCACGACAAGTTCACTGTCGAGGAAACATTCTATTTCATGGGGGTTCATTTTCAACGCTTCGGTGAGCCCTGCTTTGATAGCTTCGTATTCTGCCTGATTATTCGTTGCTTCCCCAATATATTTTTTGATCGTTTTGATCACTTTTTTGTCCTGATTCATAATAACGGCACCAATCCCCGCAGGACCGGGATTTCCACGTGCGCCGCCATCTGTGAACAACATGAGTTTCATAGGTATAATAACAGCTGTCTATCAAAGTATACGCAAAGCGGTATAAAATAAAAGCTTTTGTTTGCAGAGACTTCTTTTTTTCTGTATAATATACAGATATATATCAAAAAGATACTATGCCTGAAATTCTCGATCATCAGTTTCTCTCAGAACTTAACAAAGAGCAGAAAAAGAAATCTCTCTTTTTCTGGACTTTCATGTTCAACTGGTTGAAACATTCTTCTGTTCTGTTGCATGCTATCCTGATCATGTCCCTGGTGTTGTTGATCATGATGGTCGAAAGTATGTTTCCTTCCTTTTTGGGGTTGAAAACGATTTATGGAGCGTCTCAGGAGCGCTTAACGTTACTGGATAGCGCTCAGCATACTGTTCAGCAAAAGAATGATGAGCTACTCACCATTACCAATGCCTTGAATGTCATCCAACGATTGGAGTTACCCCCATCATTGCAAAGTATAAAAAATTCGACCAATGGGGCATTCTCTTTTTTCACTGTCGCCCAACATTTTTATCATTTACTCGAGGAAGTGGTTCCCCGCAATTTTATGCTGCGGACAGTGGTGATCTCTTCCTTCTCTTTTGATCCCCAAAAGAACACACTGATTGTGGAAGGAATCATCAATAATGACCACCTGACGATTATGGAGGGAAAACTGATTGGAAGCGGATATTCTCTCGCCGGTTATTTTTTACAGAATCTCAACCGTTCCCCGTATTTTAAAAATGGCGTACTGGAAGAGATAAGCACCGATCCAACGAATACCAATATACTTCATTTTCGTATGCATCTTGCCATGCAAGGAGAACAAGAGGTCGATATGCAGGATAGTAGCGAAAATTTTTTAGATTATGTACAACATAAACTTCAATCCGATGTTAAAATCAAACGGTAGAATACAAATATGGTGGAATACATGGAAAGATGTATTAAAATCACACCATACCTTGACAGTCGTATTGTTTCTCTTTTTGCTCTGTGTGACTCTTGTGCTTGGTATTCGAACCTTCTTTTTGTTTCAGACGCTGGTTGATGCTGATCTCACCAAACGTCTCGAAAACCTTAATGCTCAACTCATCTCTCTTGAAAAAGATATTAGTCTAAAACAGCAAGAACTTTTGGAACAGAAGCATACCTATGATATGCTTCTTGCTTCTGTTTTTCCTTCATCCCTCTCATCGGGATATATTGCACAGGTATTGGATAAAATTGTATTAGCTGTTGCCCAGGATATTACGCTTACAGGAATAATGTATCAGGAAGACAAAATAGAAAAGAATGGCCCCTATAGTATATATCCCGTCGAAGCCACTTTTATGCTCTCTAAAGATGCTCTTGATAAAATACTAACCTTGTTATCCCATGCGGGAAGTTTGGATGAAAACGTGAACAAGATCACTTTTCCAACCGGCGAAAGGATGATGTTACCGCTCATCACCTTGGAACATGTCACGATCGAAGGAGATATGGGAGATCAGTATGATACATCGGGGAATAAACTTAAAAATCAGATCACGGCCAAACTTCTTTTACATTTTTACCGTCCATCATCCTAAGTATGGAAAACAGTATATTGGAAGAATTAAAAGGTTCAGTTGCTCGCGGAGATGTCTCGCGTTTTATTGCCATGATGTTTGAGTTCGCTGTCAGTAAGCAAGCGTCCGATATTCATATTGAACCGTTGTCGACGGTGGTGATTGTCCGTCTGCGTATGGATGGTATTTTACAAAAGATTCTGGAGTATCCGCTCACGATGCACAGTGGAGTGGTTTCGAAGTTAAAGATTATGTCGAACCTTAAAATTGATGAACAGCGTATTCCTCAGGATGGACGTATTAATATGAGAGTCAAGTCAGGTGAACTGGATTTACGTATTTCTTCTTATCCGACGATTAACGGTGAAAAAATCGTGATTCGTATTTTGGATAAAAATAAAAAATTACCTTCTTTGGAAGAATTGGGTATTGAAGGAAGTAACAAAGAGGTTTTATTGCAAGCACTCAATAATCCGATCGGTATTCTGTTGACAACTGGTCCGACAGGATCGGGAAAAACGACAACCTTATACACTTGTTTACAGCGTCTGAACAAAGAGGGGGTGAACATTGTGACCATTGAAGATCCTATTGAAATGAAATTAGACGGGCTGAATCAAAGTCAGGTGATGCCGCAGATCGGATATACGTTTGCCAGTGGGTTTCGAAGTATTTTACGTCAGGACCCGGACATTATCATGGTGGGAGAGATCCGAGATCAGGAAACACTGGATGTTGCCATCGAAGCGGCGCTGACAGGTCATTTGGTTTTATCCACCTTGCATACCAACAGTGCAGCACAAACGATTACCCGGATGATTGATATGGGAGAAAAAAGCTTCCTGATCGGAGCGACGGTTAATGCTATTATTGCTCAACGATTAGTTCGTAAGGTATGTCCCTATTGTAAGAAACCGTACACGCCAACGGTGGAAATGTTTGAAGAGATTAAAAAAACCTTATCCGATGTTTCGAAAAAAGAGTTATATGCCCGATTGCCGGAAGACATGATTACTCATGTACAGTTATACAAAGGAGAAGGATGTGAAAAATGTGAAGGGACAGGATATAAAGGTCGTATTGGGTTATATGAGATTCTGGTACTGGACAAGGATACCAAAAGAATGGTTTTGGAAAACAAACCGGCTGATGATATTGAAAAAGTAGCTATCCGCAACGGGATGATATCTCTCAAGGCGGATGGGATAATCAAGGCGATTGGAGGAAAGACGACGATTGAGGAAGTGTACCGGGTGATCAAAGGAAAATAAAAAGAATAGAGATTGTAGGATAATAGTTGTGACTTATCACAATGATTATTTTTACAAATGATTTTTTATCTATTACAATAGCTGTGGTCCGTTCATAGTTTCCGACTTGATGGACTTTATAAATCCCAACGGGACCCCTTCGGGGCTTTATAACATTAACACGAACTACCATGTACAACCATCAAGAAATAGAAAAGAAATGGCAGAAAACATGGAAAGAAGAGCAGTTATACAAAACAATTGAAGATCCGAAGAAACAGAAATTTTATTGCCTCGATATGTTTCCCTATCCTTCGGGAGACGGGCTTCATGTTGGGCATCCAAAAGGATATATTGCGACAGATATTATTGCTCGGTACAAGATGCTCAAAGGGTATAATGTTCTTCATCCGATGGGGTGGGATGCCTTTGGTCTGCCGGCTGAAAATTTTGCTATCAAACATAAAGTTCATCCCCGTATTGCTGTTGAAAAAAATATTAAACGATTTAAAGAACAACTTGAAAAAATAGGATTCACGTACGATTGGAATCGAGAAATTAATACCACTGATCCGGGATATTATAAATGGACACAGTGGATCTTTTTGCAGATGTACAAAAAAGGACTTGCGTATGAGTCATTTGAGCCGATTAACTGGTGTCCCAGTTGTCAGACGGGATTGGCCAATGAAGATTTGGAAAATGGAAAATGTGAACGGTGTGGATCAGAAATTGTACGCAAACCAATGCGTCAGTGGGTGCTAAAAATGACAGCTTATGCCGATCGTTTATTGGATGATGTGAAGCTTCTTGATTGGGAACCGGAAATATTGGAGCAACAAAAAAACTGGATTGGGAAAAGCCATGGGGTAGAGTTTGTGATGAAACTGATGTATGCCGGCAAAGATAAGATGAAAGATGTTCTCCGTGTTTTTACGACACGCATTGATACTGTTTTTGGCATGACCTTCTGTGTCATTGCGCCCGAGCATCCATTGGTGGAAAAAATTGTGACCCATAAACAAAAACAAGAAGTGGAATCGTATATTGCCGCCGCTCAAAAGAAAACAGATCTGGAACGAACAGAACTCAAAGAAAAAACAGGAGTTTTTACAGGAAGCTATGCAATCAATCCCTTCAATGATGCTCATGTTCCTATTTATATTGGTGATTTTGTGTTGGGTGGTTATGGAACCGGTGCTGTCATGGCTGTACCGGCACATGACCAACGCGATTTTGAATTTGCGGAAAAATACGGATTGGATATTGTAGAAGTCGTGAAAAGTGTTGACGGGAGCTCCAATATTGCCGATGGAGCGTTTGTGGAAGATGGTATATTGGTTGAATCAGGAGAATATACGGGGATGACGTCACAAGAGGCGAGAGAAAAAATGGCGGACTGGTTAGAAAGTAAAGGAGACGGTTCCCGAGTGATTCATTATAAGATGAGAGACTGGGTATTTAGTCGCCAACGATATTGGGGTGAACCTATTCCTCTTATTCATTGTGAACATTGCGGTGTTGTTCCTGTTCCGGAAAGAGATCTTCCCGTGCTTTTACCTGAAGTAGAACAATATGAACCTTCTGGTACAGGTGAATCCCCCTTGGCGACGATTGATAGTTGGGTCAATGTGTTGTGTCCCAAATGCGGGGTAAAAGCAAAGAGAGAGACAAATACAATGCCACAATGGGCAGGATCGTGCTGGTATTATCTCCGTTACATGGATCCTCAGAATACAAAAGCATTGGTGAGCAAAGAGAATGAGAGATATTGGAACCAGGTGGACCTTTATGTTGGTGGAGCAGAACATGCAACACGACATCTCCTCTATGCACGATTCTGGCATAAGTTTTTATATGATATTGGTGTGGTATCAACGACAGAACCATTTACAAAACTTTATCATGTCGGCCTTATTCTTGCTGAAGATGGACGAAAGATGAGTAAACGATGGGGGAATGTCATTAACCCCGATGATATTATTGAGCAATATGGTGCAGATAGTTTGAGACTCTACGAAATGTTTATGGGACCTTTTGGACAAGCTACCGCCTGGAGTACGAATGGGGTGAAAGGGGTACGAAAATTTTTGGACAAGGTCTATGGTCGTTGTCAGCAAGCATGGTCACAACAATCAGATGAAAAAAATCGTAAACTCCTGCATAAAACGATCAAAAAGGTTACGGAGGATATTGAACATTTTTCTTTTAATACCGCTATCCCCGCGATGATGATTTATATGAATACGCTTGAGAACACCAATGTTTCTCAAGAAGATATGGAACGTTTCTTACTTATTTTAAGTCCTTTTGCCCCCCATCTTGCCGAAGAGTTGTGGCACCAACTTGGACATACGGACAGTATATTTAAAGCTACATGGCCGCAATATGACCCTGAATTGGCCAAGGATGATGAAATTGAGTTGGTGGTACAGGTGAATGGAAAGGTACGGGGAAAATTACTTGTTTCTCCGGAGATTTCGAAAGAAGAGGCTTTGGCCAAAACTCGTGCCGATGAAACGGTTCAAAAGTGGATTGAAGGAAAAACGGTCGTAAAAGAGATCTTTGTTCCCGGGAAGATCGTCAATATCGTTATCAAGGACTAAAAAATCCTACCTACAGCTGAGGTGGAAGGAGGAGAAACCTCAATACCGTAGGTAGGATTTTACCGACAAAATTTTTGTCAGCAAAATTATATTACAATGCAGGAGTACATAATGTCAAATAGATTTGAATAATTGTAAAAATCCTTTTGTATAGCCATGATTATCCTTTTTTTGCCTTGTTTTGTTCTCCTGTCTGATGTCATGAGGTAATCTTTTGTAAACAGATACCGTGTATCATCGTTCCTTTACACGATCCTTTGCATGAAAACATATTGATAAACAAAGGAGAACAGGTAGAATGAAAACCGTATAATCTTTTTGGTATGGTAAAAACAGATCGGGAAACAATACAAACCCTCATGGAACGAGGAACGGTAGATGTGGTTGTCAAAGAACACTTACACGATCGCCTCACTTCCGGAAAAAAACTGCGTGTCAAACTGGGGATTGATCCCACGGGCAGTGATCTTCATATCGGTCATGCTGTTCCCTTAAAGAAATTACGACAATTTCAAGATGCTGGCCATCAGGCTGTGTTAGTCATTGGAACGTTCACGGGTAAAATTGGTGATCCTTCGGGTAAGACGCAAACCAGAACGATGTTATCGGATGAGCAGATCAAGCACAATATCGAACATTGGATAGAGCAGGCCGCAAAAGTCATTGATATGAGCAACGTGGAGATTAGATATAATGCCGATTGGTTGGCACCATTATCATTTGCGGATGTCGTTCATCTTTCTTCCCTGTTTACCGTCCAACAAATGATTCAGCGAGACATGTATCAGGAACGATTAAAGAAGGATCTTCCTATTGGTGTCCATGAATTTATGTACCCACTGATGCAGGGATATGATTCCGTGGCGCTCAAGGCTGATATTGAATTAGGGGGAACAGATCAGTTATTCAATCTTCTTGCTGGTCGTCCTATCCAAAAAGCATACGGACAAGAACCGCAGGATATTATCACAATGGCTATTTTAGAAGGACTCGATGGACACGAAAAAATGAGTAAATCTCTGAAGAACTATATTGCGCTTTTTGACAAACCGAATGATATGTATGGTAAAGCGATGTCCATCCCGGATGAATTGATTCTCAAATATTTTGAACTGGCCACCGATGTTTCTTTGCAAGATATAGAAGAAATAAAGAAGGCTTTGAAAGAAGGCGAGAATCCACGAAATCTCAAAATGAGACTCGGCAGAGAATTAGTTACCCTCTATCACACAGCAGAAGATGCCAAAGCCGCGGAAGAATATTTTGTTACCATGTTTTCCAAAAAAGAGATTCCGGAAGATATTGAAGAGGTGCTCGTCAAAAAACAAGATTGGTTATTGGTTGATCTTATCGCTGAGTTAAAACTGAGTCCGTCTAAATCAGAAACGCGCCGCATGATGCAGGGTGGGGGAGTGAAAATCAATGGAGAAAAGATAACAGATTTCAATACTACTGTGTCTCTGACGAAAGAACCTTTCATCCTCCAAGTAGGTAAACGAAAAATCGTCAAAGTGAAGATAGCTGCATAAGTTCAGATACATATTGCACTCATGACAACGATGAGGGTATATGCCATTTGGATGTCATAATAGAGTGGTTTATTGGGTACAACACCGAACGTCCCCATTTCGCTTTCAAAAATCTCTTGTCTCCCCTCCAATTTATGCTATCTTCTTTCCCACCTCAAAAGTGCAATATGTACTGGACGCATACAATAACTTGACAAATGAATATTATCTGCTAAAGTAGCATCTTTATTATTTTTTTATATTTGTATGATTTTTTATCGCGACTTTCAAAACATCGGGTATGGGAGAGTGTATCTCAATCATGGAGATGGGAAATCTGCTATAGAAGGTTCCGACAGCAACGAAACAGATGTTACTATCCCTTTTCCTATCTAGGGGAAGAATTATGTATTACGTCTTTCTGAACAGGAAGAGAGAGTGCTATTGTATCAAGAAGACGGTTCTCTTTTTCCTTATTTGCCCCATGGAGCAGAGGATATTGATTTTCATCCTTTTCGTATGTGGGGGAAAGAATATCTTTGCTATACAGAAGGTGGGAAAAAATATCTCATCGATGAACATGGGAAACAGGTGTTGCCCTATGGGGTTGATGATATAGAAGGAACAGGTATGGGGCATATAGGAATGGAGACCTTTCTTTCCCTCTTAGACCGAGAACTTTTCTTACCCCTTCCCCACGATATGATCAAGTGTTATGTAAAAGGAGAAGTCCTCTTTTCTTCGCAGGATGGTCGAATGTTTACGTTTGGAAGAAAAGGAACAATGCAAGAACAACAGCCTTCTGTGCAAGAAACCAAAGATCGGATGTTTTTTGGTGAAGCATGTAAGATCGTTCCCAATCGAGAAGGAAATGGATGGTATGTACAGTTTACGAAAGATGGTACTCTGCTTCCTGTTGGAGAACCTGCAACAAGTTCTTTTTTCGCTACCCTTCTTATTCCTCAGATGGATGGAACCAGAAAAGAATATCTTATTTTTGAACGCCATGGTCTTTTTTTCGAGACAGATCGTGATGGCCATCTTTTACATCCTCAGGGAAGTCCCAGTCTTCCAAAGCCGTCTCTTTGGTCATATATAAAAGATACGGTTCATGAAATAAAAGCTCTGCTTACGTTGGATTTGTACGACTAAAGCTCTACAGCATTTTGCATTTTTCTCCATTCTCCTCCAACTGGAGCAGACGATGATTAAAACAGGTAACACAATATATACGATGCAACTGAACAGTCGTTGTTTTTTATGATCCCTGTCCATTTTTGTCAGGATCAATGCATCAGATGTGATTGATATTGACCACTGGTTTTATTCGTTTTATTGTACAGACGATGTTTTTTTCGTATGACTCGACGAGAAGAGATCGAAAACAATGAAATGCTCATCCTTGCTTCTTACGCCTGTAAATCTCGAGATTCGCTGGGGAGAGAATATGCTGAAGAGCAGGATGTTTATCGAACGGATTTTCAACGCGATCGGGATCGTATTTTGCATACCGAAGCGTTTTTACGATTACAAGGAAAAACGCAGGTTTTCATGGTGACAGAAGGGGATCATTACCGCAATCGTTTGACGCATACGACGGAGGTGCAACAGGTTGGGCGGGATTTATCGCGAGCATTAGCCTTAAATGAAGATTTGGCAGAGAGCATTGCACTGGCCCATGATCTGGGACATACACCATTTGGACATGCGGGACAGGATGCTCTTCATGTCATGATGCAACAGTTTGGCAAGCATTTTGAACATAACGAACAAAGTAGACGAATCGTGGAACAATTTGAATCCCCCTATCCTGACTTTCCCGGATTAAATTTAACATGGGAGGTGCGAGAAGGATTATTGAAACATACCCCTGTTTACGATCAGCGGGGAAAAATACAAAAAATCAATACCATGGAAGCTCAGGTGGTCAATATCGCTGATGAAATATCTTATTATCATCATGATCTTGCCGATGGATTACGTTCTCAGTTGATTACCATCCAGGACATTATTCAGCTCCCTTTGATCACAGCATGTTACCAGCAGGTATTGAGAAAATACGGGCAAGATTTATCAACAGATATACTCATCAAAAGACTTCTCAAAGAGATGATGCATTTGCTTATCATGGATGTCATTGAGACGAGCCACACACATATCAAAGAATGGAATATAAGAACTTTACAACAGGTCAAAACAACTCAAAATCATATTGTTTCTTTTTCGGATGTACGTAAAAAACAAACGAGGGAATTGGCTCATTTTTTATACGAGCATGTTTATACTGCTCCTAAAGTACAACAACATACCGAAGAAGGGGAAAAAATTATTAAGCATCTCTTTCAGTATTTCTATGACCATCCGGAAAAGATGTTACCAGAACATGCTCAAAAAGTAAAAGATGGTATTCCCAAAGAAGATGTAGTGAGAGATTATATTGCGGGCATGACGGATCGGTTTGCCATAGAGCAGTATCAAACGTTTTTCCCCCGTCAGAAAATGAAGGCAATCCAATTGCAGTTGATCAGTGAATGAAAATATGTCATGCTTTTTCCTGATTTGTTATCTATGCCTAGAGAACCTCTCGCCATTCGCATGAGACCTCAAACTCTTGATGATATCAAGGGACAGGAGCATCTGCTCAAAAAAGATGGGATATTATATCAGGCGATCAAAAATAATCAGCTCTTTTCCATGATTTTTTGGGGACCTCCGGGAACCGGAAAAACTACCTTAGCCTATATCATCTCTCAAACCACTTCTTCCCATTTTATTCGTATAAACGCTGTAACCAGTGGCATCGCAGATTTAAAAAAAGCTATTCAGGAAGCGAAAAAAATAAAATCTTCATTATGGTCTCAAGAGACGATTTTATTTATCGATGAAATCCATCGATTCAATAAGGCTCAACAGGATTTTCTTCTGCCGTTTGTCGAACACAATGATATTATTCTCATTGGTGCTACGACCGAAAACCCCTCTTTTGAAGTGATCGCTCCTTTACTTTCCCGCTGTACAGTTTTTGTTCTCCAGCCTCTCTCAAAAGAGCATCTGATCGATATTTTACAAGATGCTTGTTTAAAAGATAAGATTGTTTCGCAAGCATCGGTCAACATTGGGAAGGATGCATTGCAACATATTGCTGAATATGCTTTTGGTGATGCGCGATTTGCCCTGAATACTCTGGAACAGGTTATTCATCTTGCTCAACAGCAAAACAAGAAAACAATTACAAAAGAATTGTTGTTTGAAGCATTACAAAAAAAATCATTGTTATATGACAAAAATGCGGAAGAACATTACAATATTATCTCGGCTCTCCATAAAAGTATGCGGGACAGTGATGTTGATGCCGCGATTTATTGGACCGTTCGGATGTTAGAAGGGGGAGAAGATCCCAAGTATGTGGTTCGTCGGATGATCCGTTTTGCTTCCGAAGATATTGGACTTGCTGATCCAGAGGCTTTGAAATTAGCCATTGCGGCCAAAGAATCTGTTTTGTTTCTCGGAATGCCTGAATGCAGTACGGCATTAATACAATTAGCAGCGTATTTGGCCAAAGCTCCAAAAGACAATTCCTGTTATACCGCTTATTTGCAAGCAAAGGAGGATGTGGAAGCTTTTGGTCCTTTACCTGTTCCTCTTCATATCCGTAATGCTCCTACCAAACTCATGCAAGATCTCGGTTATGGCAAAGGATATAAATATGCACATGATTATAAAGCTGCGAAAGTGGATCAGGAACATCTTCCGAAGGAATTGAAAGGGAAAAAGTATTGGAAAACGAAGAAGTGGTAGAAAATGTTGATATTGCTTTTTCATCTCTTTATGTTACAGTGAAGTACTTATTTTTTTCAATACTATATGGAGAAACACCGAGATGGTGAATTTTCTATCAATATATCTTTGCAGATACAATCCCAATTGCTTCAACAACTGTGGGAGATAAAAACCTTGTTACAGGAACATAATTATCTGCAGAATGATGCTCCACTCACAGAAGCACATCGGTATGATCTACAGAACAGATTTGAAACATTTTTACAATCTTGCTTGCATCTTTTAGAACGTCAAAACGAATACACGTCGATGATTATGTCTTCCCTTGTTAAAGTCTTAGAACCGTTCTTGAAAAATAAGGATGTTTCTGCTGTATTTCAGCAAGCTGAAATAAAAACCAAGGTGAGGAATTTTCACCATCTTCTCTGTGATAACACGAAGAAACCGAATGTGTCTGAGTCTTCCCCTATAGGACAGCATGATGCATCTATCATCCCTCTACACCAAAAAAATACTGCTCAAGCAATTCAGGGAGTAACCACGGGAAAGACTCACCAAGAACACCCAACAGATCGTTATGAAATAACGTGTGAAGAAAGACCTTTGGATTGGACGGTAAAAATGCTTCTTCTTTTCCCCTATGATATACCACAAGCTATTGCTACACTCAAAAAGGTCTTGATACAAAATGGGGTTTCTTTCGCAGAGCCGGCAGAACAGGAGCAGTTCACAGCACTGGCAGAAGCTCTACAAAAAGAAATTGTCCAACAGGAACAGGGGATCAGCTTGAAAGTGGTTATGATAGTGAACAAAGATCCTTCCCACAAACATATGTATCGTATTGCTCCCTATTATTTTGATTTTCTGCGGAAAGATACATAATTCTTTTCTTGTATTTTTATGTCGAAAAAAGATTTTTTGGATCGGGAGGAGAGGGATAACCATCTCACTGCAGTCAAATACGACGCATTGCAGAATTGTTGAAACACAAATCCCCCTCCGAAATTGATCGTTTACAAGAGAACAATGTTCAGGTAAAGCATCTGTTGCAATGTGAGCGGCTTTGTCAAAAAGTTGCCCATAAAATAGGAGTGCTCATACCGGGAATTCTTGATTAATCGATCTGTTTTGTGTTGTATCCTCTCCGTTGGTATATGCATAAGTTCAGATACATATTGCACTCATTACAACGATGAGCGTATATGTCATTTGAATGTCATATTGAATCAGGATTTCACGGGCAAGGATATGTATCATGATATCGATATGCTTTAACCCATCGATATATGATCCATGCAGAAGCTCTTCAAAAAGTAAAAATTCTCCTGTTTTGGGAAGAACATGGACTTGCCGCGACCATGGAAGCGTTTTCTGTTGGGTGCAGAACATTATTTTGGTGGAAACAGAACCATCCAGGAGGAATTTATTGATTTCCATGTGCACGATCTGCTCCATCCTTCCGAGTTTAACCAAAAGCTCATAGAGTGGCTCATTTGGTACAACACCGAACGTCCTCATTTTGCTTTCAAAAATCTCTTGTCTCCCCTCCAATTTATGCTATCTTCTTTCCCACCTCAAAAGTGCAATATGTACTGGACGCATACAAAAGTTTGACTTTCTTTTGTACACGTGCTTAAATAAGCACCTTATATTTTTTTTATTCTTATGAGCAACAAGGAAAGTTGTCGTGTACAAATAGGTGTGATCAACAAACAACCGACAAAAAAGAGTAGCCCATCTGTTTCGGAAATGACTATTCGTGTGTTCGGTTCGCCTTCATTACAACAGAAGGGCATTCATGTGGAAACAGGAGGAGAACCTCTAGAAACGATATCACCCCGGGAATGTGAAGTTCTCATAACCGAATTCAAGTTGCATATTAAGCACACAGCCTCTATTACCATTGGTGAATAATACTCTTTATGAATATCCGTATTCTTGCCCAGGAAATCGTTGATCTGGATGTTTCCGGAAATTCAACAGTACGAGTTCAACTTGAACTCAGAGATGAAAAGAAAGAAGCGCTATCTCAAAAAGCTTTTATGGTGCAACATGGAGATACATGGTGCGAATATGTCACCGATCGATGTGGACAAGCTTCTTTGGAGTTGCTCACTAAGATATTTGAAGACACCAGAAAAGAGATTATTCTTCTTGTGAACAATGAGCGTATTGTTCATCCCCTTCATCTTCCGCAACCGCGGCACTATCAAAAAACAACCAATCATCATGCTTCTTCTGCAACACAAAAATTATCTCCTGAAGAAGAATTGAAAAAGATCCTCCGATCTGTTGTTTCCTCGTAACAAATTTTTATCCCACCGGAGCAATCAAGAGAAAAATGATTCTCCGTTTTGTCATAGCATAAAAAGAGAGCAGTTAATACTGCCCTCTTTTCTTCGTAGGCGGAAAGACTATTTCTTGTTATAAAACGGATCTTTGACACAGATATAGGCGCAATACAGCATGAACAGCGTGATGACCATATTAATAATAACACTTCCTGTATTGGGAGCTGCGGGAGTGGTGGGAGATGTAAAAAGACTATTCAGAGAACTTAAAAGTCCAAGCACACCAAATATAATGGATAAAATAGGTGACCATTTTTGTCCTTTAAAAGCACCTCGTGCCATAAAGATGGCTAAAATTCCAAATCCAATCAACATCAGGGCAAAGATAATCATAAAATTGCCCAGAAGAGCGAGAAAAGGGAAGAATCCCTGAAGTGCAAATGCCGCGATGGCCAGTAAAAAGGACATAACCACACCGATAATATCCATAATACCAAGTGCGGTTCCTTGCCATGGACGTTTGACGTCTGCCATAGAAAAAGGATTATGAAATAAGGCTAAGCCAAATATAAGGAGATCAGAAGAAAATTGCAACCCTTATATCTGGCAGGACGAACATTTGGGGATATTGTTGTTCTTGGGACATGTGGTTGATGACGTGTTATTCTTTCCCGATTTTACAATGACATTGGGAACAGACAGTATTTTTTGCAAGGAATGTTTTTTGCATTGTGGACATATTGGTTTCTCGTCATAGGCATGTTGTATCTCAAATTCACGTTGGCAATTTTTGCAAAAATAATTATAGTAGGGCATAGAATAGAGTTTTAAAGTCTATCAAGTCGAAAGTCTATCAAGCAGAACAAACTATGAAAATTATATCGATTTATGAACCTATTACAAGAGACCTGATGTATGATAAGGTTTTTGTGTATCCTACGGATACCTGCTATGGAATAGGGTGTGATGCTCTGAACGGAGACCTCATAAACAGAATCTATCGTATCAAGGGAAGAGGAGAACATAAACCCTTGAGCATTATGGTTGATTCCTTAGAAATGTTTAAAATCTTTGGAGAGGTAAATGATTACACCGAAAAACTGATACAAACGTATCTCCCCGGAGATTTGACGATTATTGTTCCCAAGACCGGCAATGTACCATCTTTTTTAAATCCCCATATTTCTACCATTGGGATACGTATTCCCCATCACGCTTTTTCTTTATCCCTGATTCAAACATTAGGAAGGCCTATTATTACGACGAGTGCCAATAAAACGGGAGAGGAAAATCCTTATGCGGTTCAGCAAATCGTTTCCGCCTTTGCTGGCAATGAAGAAAAACCTGATATCCTTTTTGACGGGGGAACACTTCCGAAAACCCCTCCATCAACTATTATTGAAGTGAGGGGGGATCGCATGCACCTCGTTCGTCAGGGACGACTTCAGATTCCTATACCAGAGTAATCATTTCGTGTTTTTTGATCATCTTGATGTTGTCCTGATTGGGAAGGAGAGCACGAAAATATGCTCCATACTGTTCCGTGACAATTTTATTATCCAGAATAATAATTTTTTTATTGTCTTTTTTAACTTTTGCGATCGTTCCGATCAGCTCTTCAAAACGATATAAACTTTTGGGCAGAGCATACTCCATGAAACTATTTTGGTATTGTTGTTTTCGAATAGTATCCACGAGGCCATTAGTATAGGCAAAAGGAAGTTTCTGTAGAACAAATACATCTGCTGTGATGAGACGAGGGGATATTTTCTGGAGAAAATCTAGCGTACAAAAAAGGATACATTCCCCGTTCAGACGGGTATATATTTCCAACACCTTGTATTCTCCCCCTGAAAGCTTTTGAGCAAGATAGGGGATGTTTTCTTCTTTCATGCGAAAGGACAGGGGGGTGACCATTTGATCCAAAAGATGAACATTGCTGACAATCACGACCATATTCTTTCGTTTTTTAAAAACAAGTTGCGAGATCAATTCCGTCAGTTCCTGAGTATATGCCGCACTGTTCGCTATCCGCATATCTTCGGTAATGTAGGATATGATTTGAGAGGGAAGGGGAGTGGCAAGATCGATACTTCCAAAATCAGAAAGATGCAATCGTTTGTGGACATCGATGACTGGAGAAGAAAGAATAATCACACTTTTTTTATGTTGTATCGTTTGATGAAAAAATGATTCGATTTTCATATCAACACTCTTAATCCACACATCATCGGCGATATGCAAGGAAAGGTATGTAGTGCGGGGCGATGGGGTCAGCAAACATTGCAAGATTCCCAGGATATTTTGCTGCTCTTGTTCAAAAGCGGAAGGAGGAGAATAATCTTTCCATTTTTTCTGCAGTTCCTGAAAGAGATGAATCGTCTGGGCTACCATCTCTTTTGCTTTTTGATAGGGTATACTCTTGAGATGTTTTTCTTCCATCAATAATTCATCACCCTCTTCTTCCACGCGTTTTTTTCCATACATCCCCAAATAACCGAACAAAAATGTAACTGTATTTTTAAGCTCATGCATAGTGCTCAGATCAAGCGTGACATTCTCCTTCTCGTTCAACCAGTGCTCGAGGGCATCGAGATAGGCGATGATACGGGATTCATGAAGAATATTTGTTTGGGCATATAAGAGTTGCTCCTCCAGCATACTTCCGTTTTCAAAAACAATGTGGGAGTAAGCAGAGAACCGTTCTGGTTCTTTTCGGGCAATAGAGAAATATTCATATGGAGTAATAGTTACCACCGATGCCTCTGATAATTGGTGTTCATAAAGCTCTCGAAAAGGTTCTTTAAAGAGCTTGATGGCTTCTCCATGATGATCAGTGACAAAAGGAATCAAGAGTTTTTGCAGAAGGGGAAAAGAAAGTTCCTGCAGATATCCTTTCTCTGTTGTGGAAAGCCATAAGAGTATTTTGATAACAAAGAGTGTCTCATCCTTGCTAAAGTTCTTTTGGTTGATGATGAAATGGTACAAACGGTTGAGAGAGATGATCTTCTGTTTGTCTTGAAAGGATGCGATCGATGTGGGCGCTATAGCATTGATCAGATCCCTGGATTCTTTTGTGTCCCCGTTTTGGTCTGATGTGATATAAAGCACTTTCTGTTGAGATGATTGTGCAAAATAAACAGCGGCAGCTAATGAAACGTATGTTTTTCCATGATGAGGGGGAAGAAAAATCACATTTTTCTGTTCTTGTTGAAACGATTGCAACACGGTATCAAATAATTGCCTTTTGCGTTCTTCGATCTGGAATTGTTCGATGGTCATCCCAAACACCTTGGGTAAAGAGGGAATGGGCTTTTTTGAAATACGTTGAAGAAAGATGTTGATAGGATCTTGCTCACGTTGTTGGGGTGTGGTGAGAGGGAAGAGAATTTTTCCTGTCCAATCACTCTTGGACAAGATACTTGCAATGGCATCTTGCAGGTCGGGTGCTATGTTCTGAATTTTTTGATATAAAACAGAAAAAAGCTCTTTAGTCGCCAAAACATCTCCCATCGCTCGGTGACTGTGATGGGGGATATCATAACGGCTTGTCAAGCTTTCTAGACTGAGTGAAACACCTGATCCTTCGAACAGAGAAGCTAAATCGATGGTATCAATAACGTTTTCTTTGGCTATATCAAAACCGTTTGCCTGCAGAAAATGAATGTCAAATTGAATATTGTGCCCGACGATGATAGGGGAGTCTTTTAAAAACGGAATAACTTGGGGACGGATTTCCTCTAGGGTAGGAGCTTGTTTCACATCTTGGTTTTTGATTCCCGTGATCATCGTCACGGTCTCATCTATATCCATGTTGGGATTGATGAGACTTTCAAAGGATTCTTTTGGGATGATCTGTCCATGTTCGATCTCACCGGATAAAAGACCAATCTCGATGATTTTATCCCCAAATTCTGGATGTAGTCCTGTTGTTTCCAGATCGAGGATGACAAATCTTGTAGCCATAGGGAGTCATACAGGGTAGCTGTTGCATTATATCGATTCTTGGAGATACAGGAAAGATGTTTTTTGATTGTAAAAAATACTTTCTTTTTTTAGAATACAGATAAACATACTAACCTTTGTTGTATGTCCAAAGGAAAAATACTTCAGGAGTTTAAGAAAAAATTATCAAAACTGGAAAAAATAAGACAAAAAAAAGCCCTTCTGCTGAAAAAAATGAAGAAAACCGGAAGTAGGAAGAAAAAGTTGGTAACCAAAAAGGCTGTTGTTACAAAAAAGAAAAAGTACATCAAAAAGAAATCCTAATATGGCTAGCGATCCACTGCCCGGGACATCCCAGCCATCCACAGTTGGGAACGAGTCGATATCAAAAAAAGAAGAAGAACCTCCTCTTCTTGATGAACGAAAGAAGAAACAGCTGATGGCAAAAAAAAGTGTCGATTTTTTCAATACCATCGAATTGTTTGTTAATCAGGATTTTGAAAAACAAAGGGAAATTCAAAATGCATTGCATACACTTTCCTCTTTAAAGGGTATACAAGAAGATATTCTGCGGAGCATTCAAAACAATGATTTCACCATGTATGAATCATCTCCAGATGAATTTTCTGTTATGCTGGAATTGGCGCATATTCGCAATAAACTCATGGTGGAATACCTACGGGAAGCGTTTGCCTTGTTTACATCGGAGCAAATTGGTATACAGGAATGGGAAAAAAGGGCATTACCGTATCTGTTCGAAATTGCCTTGGTATGTGATGAAATGTATATCAAGTGGAGAACGTCTCTTTTCCCAAAAGATATCTATACCTGGTCGGAAGAAGACAAGCTTTCGTTCCAACAAAACGTACTCAAAGATCTGAACGACCCGTATGCCATTATTGATAAAACTCCGCAAGGATTTTATGTTCAAGTTCCCTATCGAGATGCTTTTCGTAAAGAAACAGCAAAAATAGTGAAATATTTAATCGATCTTATCGAAATCATGGATTCTTATACAGGAGATGATGTGACAACATTCCAGTCTTATCTGATGGCGCTGAAAGATGCTTACGAAGTGGGGGAGTGTATAAAAATAGGGCAATTATGGTTATCGGAAATAAAATGGCGTGAAGTGGACAGAAAGTGGCTGAAGATGAAGGGAAAATTGCAAATCTGGCATTCCATGGAGTACGGATATAATAAGATGCTTGATATTTCCGGTATTCGTATCATTCCTGAGTTTCGCATCACCTACCTTAATGAATTGCCAATCATTGATAAGATCAATTCTTATCTTCGATTATTGAAGGGGGCTCATGTCAATTACTACTTCAAACAATATTTTCATGATGAAAAAGTGCTCAAAATGGTCGATCATATGAAAGACTGTGATATTGGTATTTATGATACCCTCCTTGGTGGAGGATCTTCTCTTGATTTTGCACCCCATGGGCAGGTTGGCCCCAATGATCCTGTGGGAAGTCGTCAAGGTTTTAAGTCCTCGCTGGATATTCTTCATCAGGAGGAAACATATTATAAAGAACAATTTATTATGAAGACGATCTGTCATCTGGGTGTACATGGAGACGATCATGCATGGATACTCTCTCCCGTGGAACATATAGCCATCTATATCAGTTCTCATGAATTGTCGCATACCTTGTTTGGTGACTGGGGAGAATTCGAGGAATTTAAGGCATCTTGGACAGGGATTGTTCCTTTAAAAGAGGAAGAAGAAATGGGAATCTTTCGGACTGGAATTTTACGAGACACGTTGTTTTCCCATATCTTGTGTTGTTTACGATACCTCACGACAGAAGACCGCACCGACCCCTATTTTATAGAAGCCGTCATCAATATGCACTTTTGTATGCAAAGTGGCGTATTAACAAGGCATCATGATGGAAAATGGGATATCAATCTTGATCACCTTCTTTATGCAGACCACAGTTATTTTCATGAGACGAATCTGTATTACAACCATCTCTTAGAAATTGCTGTACAAGGGAAAAAAGAAGTATTACAAGAAGAGGGGAAAAAAGCTGTGGAATATAATGATCTTATGGAGCAACTTATTCGAGATGTCCAACAGGCGAATATACTCTACTATGCTTCCAAACGGAAAAGGTAACCTAAAAATATGGAATAAGAAAGGATCTGATGATCGACAAACAACGATCATTACGTTAACCCATACAAATTACCTCTCTTATGATAGACAGGATCTGAAAGATATCAGAACAATTACTGGGTGATCATCCCTGTTTATTTTTGACAACATATGAGTACCACCACTTCATAGATGTGGAAGAACGGGGGTGTCCAACTTATTCTCATATTAATATTTCAACAGAACACATCTTATGATAGGGTATTGACACCACGATCTGAATGATTATTATTATAGTACTTCGCATAATGTATATTTATCGAAGTATAATATATGAAAAAAGATAACAGGCCCATTATCCAACATATCACGGACTTCCTTGCGTATCTCGATATTGAACGTGGATTAAGTTATAAAAGTCAAGAAACATATAGGAGATTCTTGCAAAAGTTTATAGACTGGTTGTCTGCCCATCATTTTGATCATCTTCTTCCTCATGAACTGACGGAGGAACATATTCGACAATACCGAGTTTTCTTGTCCCAGATAGATAAAAAATATACCCATCAAAAATTGAAAAGATCGAGTCAAAATTACTATCTCATCGCGCTGCGAACCTTGCTGAATTATTTTGCTGATCATGATATTTTGTCCTTGCCATCCGATAAAGTAAAATTGGCTAAATCAAAAGCACAGGAACGATCTATTAAATTTCTCACCTTAGAACAGGTAAAAACTCTTTTGGAAATGCCGGACGTATCAACTCTCACCGGTTTACGGGATCGTGCTATCCTGGAAACCTTTTTTTCTACTGGATTACGTGTGGCGGAACTGGTCAGTTTGAACAGAGAACAATTTCACATTACACCTGAAACACAAGACCTGGAAGTGGTTATTATTGGTAAAGGAGGTCGATCCCGCCCAGTCTATTTTTCCCAACGAGCGATGAGATGGCTCAGGCTTTATCTTTCCAGACGACAAGATAAGGAAAAAGCATTATTTATCAACTTTAAAGGTCCTAAACAAACACAACGAAAACGTCTGACGAGTCGCTCGTTAGAAAACATAGTGAAAAAATATGTTTTGTGCGCCGGTCTTCCCTTGTTTACCACTTGCCATACCCTTCGTCATTCCTTTGCCACAGACTTATTAGGACAAGGTGTGGATTTGAGAACGATTCAGGAATTTTTAGGTCACAAAAGTATTAGTACAACGCAAATTTATGCTTCGGTAACATCAAAACAATTGCGAGATACCCATCGAAAATTCCATAGTTTGCCGGAGTAAATCATTTCTCATCATCAACAAGTTCAGTCTTCCTTATCACTATGAGTGCAGAAAAATATTCTTTTTCTTGCATTCTCTTGTTGGAGTTGCTATAAAGGAATACTCATGTTTTGTGGCTATGTCTCCTAAAAAGAACGATCTTGAAGATATCTTCCGTCAGTTTCTTCCCAAGGGAGGAAAGGGAGGAAATAAAGAACATACTTCTCCTCCGCCACCTCTTGATCTGCAGTTGGAACAACCACTCGAACCTTCTGTGGTGGATTTAACCGGAGAAGATATACAGCCGCTTTCCATAGATCCCAAAGCAAGGGATCTTCTAGAAGTGCAGGATTTTATACAAACGCACATCGAAATGGTACTTATGGATGAAAATATGGAAAAGATAAAACCGGATATGCGCCATTTTCATCTTCCCAGAAAATTGCAAACGGATGATCGCTTTAAGGTACTCAAGCAAATGTATAACCCGAGAAACAAATACCTGACGATGACGATACAGGATACCGCCAGAAGCATACAGTATAAAATCCAAATTATTGTCTATCCGAATGGCGGTGCCGAACCGATTTTGTTTCCCATAGAACAAGTAGAAGACACTCCTTCCCGCCAGTAATCCCGTATGTTTTTTTGGGGTATCATTTCATTTTTTCAATATCTTTTGACCTATACCATAGGTTAAGGATGTAATCCGTTTCGTTTGTAACGGTTCAAAAGAGCAAGAAGTTTCCCCTTGCTCTTTTTGATAGGAATTCTACAATGGCTTCAGAAAAACAATGCAATGAAGATATTCAAACGGATTATATCCACTCTCTTGGTACTCCTTGGTATTGCCTACATTGTCCTCATGGTAGTATGGGTTATTTCCTATATCCATCACCAATCTGAAGTTTCAATACTATCAGGGCAGAACGAAAATGAGAATATTCTCCTCAACAATCAGAATAATAATTTCTCTTCTCCCAACGTTGAGACACTATCGATGCCTATTTTTATGCATCATCATATACGGATATATAATAATCCCAAAGACAAAATCGGCGACTACCTTTCGATCCCACCAGATAAATTCAAGGCTGAGTTGGATCTCATTGAGAAACTCGGATATGAAACCGTAACATTTCAGGATATTGTGGAGCATCATCTTCCTCCAAAGCCCATTATGCTGACCTTTGACGATGGATATGAGGATTTTTATCAATTTGCATTTCCTGAACTGCAAAAAAGAAATATGAAAGCGGTCATCTATCTCATCACAAGTAAATTAAATACGAGCGATTATATGACAACGGATCAGGTCAAAGAAATGCTCCCCTATCATATAGAGGTTGGTGCTCATACGGTCACTCATCCTAATCTTACGCGTCTACCAGAGAGAGAACTCACCCAAGAGATCGAAGAAAGCAAGTCTTTTCTTGAGCAACTGACAGGAAAACCGGTGATCAGCTTTTGTTACCCCGGCGGAAATTACAATCCTCATGTTCGTTCCGCAGTAGAAAAAGCTGGGTTTTTATTTGCGACGACAACACGACGGGGAGACGCCTATTTTGAACACCCGTTCGATCTCGCACGAGATCGAATCAATTTTGATACCATCATTGAAGGGTATTTTCAAGGACGTTAATAAAAAGAGGTGGTGGTCGCAACTGGATTCGAACCAGTGACCTCTCCGATGTGAACGGAGCGCTCTAACCAGCTGAGCCATGCGACCAATGGGTTATAAACACAAGTACTGTACCAAAAAACAGAATCATTTCAACACTTTGTTATTTTTTGTTGACACTTTTCTCAAGATCAATACAATACACTCTAACATATTGCATTGTATTTATTTTATCGTTCCAATGTATGGGAGCAGGTCTTGATGTAAACAAGCCAGTAAGAGAAACTCGGGGAACTCAGAATATACACTCTCCTGAATTTGTATTGCAAAAAATTGCTCGTATTATCCATGAGCATTCTTATCTTCCCATGCAATCTGCTCTTCTCCGGGATTTTCTCCGGAAAGATCATCATAGAGACATTCTCTTCAATTATTTCCTGTCCTCTCAACAGGCCATTACTGATCTTGTGCGTTTCTATCTGCCTCTCATATGTTTTTTTTCGGAAAAGGAACAAAAAATACTCTATCGTCAAATTGAATTTTTTGATCTGGATGAACAAATGGATTTCAGTATTCGGATGGAAGTGCGAAGCAAAATAGGAGATTTGGTTCGCTCTCCAAAGAAATGAATAAAAAAGATCCCCCACAAAAAGTGAGAGATCTTTTATTTGCTTTGAACGTGAGTTCGATGCTATTTATGCATCGTATCTTCGTTCTCTGCGTTGGAATCCAGCTCCGCCTTCTCGGCGAGGAGGACGTTCGGTCATAGGTCGAGCTTCGTTGACAATCATCTTTCGGCCTTCTAATTCAGACTCGTTCAGAGCCTTCATAGCGGCGTCAGCTTCACTGTCATCTTCCATCTCGACAAAACCGAATCCTTTGCTGCGTCCGCTGAACTTGTCAGAAATGACCGTTGCGGAAGCAACTTTTCCGTGTGCGGAGAACAGTTCATTCAATTTGTCCCCTGTAACGGAGTAAGGTAGGTTTCCAACAAAGAGTTTCTTTGCCATAGGAAAACTTTTTTCAAGGTTAGTGTACTGCCATAACCTTACAAATAAACGACTCTGCTAGTACCAGAGTATCCCACACGAACCTTCTTTTTGCGCATTGACGAAAAAGTTTCCTATGTGAAGACCATCTTCATCATACGGGAATAAGAAGGAAGAGTCAAGAGAAATGGGGAAAACAGAAAAAATCCTTGTTTCAACACTTTTGGGTGCACCCTCACCCCTTTCTTTCTCGTCCGCGAAAGAGAACTCTCACCATAAAAATAAAAGCGTACCGCCTACAGTACGCTTATGATTAGGTATATGCTGTAAGAATGAGCCAGCCTATTGTATTGGGGCAGAGATGTAATAAGCTGCACAACCTCTTTATCAAGCGCGTTTTCTCCTGTGCAGAAGTAATCCGATACTTTTTGAACATATTCATCATGCGTTGGCTCGTGGTTTTGATCTCCTCCTCATTTCCAATAGATATCTTTTTCCGAGAATCCTCACGATTTTGCAGCCACACAAAGAGATGCTTGTAGTATCTTGCTATGTCCTTCAAATTTCCCTCATTCATTATCAAACTCTAATTTTGTTACTTGATGAAGATATAAATCAGCCCACTGATTTATGGAGGCTGTGGCTCCTTTTCTCGTTCATGCGCGTCCTTTTTCTTCTCTTTCTCTCAGTTCTTCTTTCCATTGATTTTCAAGCTCTCTTCTTGCGGGTTCTGTTGATCGTAAGTACAAATCAACCATTTCCTTAAACTTTGGACTTAGTGGTGATGGGAACATGTTTTTTCCACCACCTCCATCCTGTTCCGATGTTTTTTCGTGTTTTATTTTGTTTATGAAATAAATACTATCATTATTATAGCATAATACAAATACAATACCTACTTCATAATCCTACCTTCTATATTATGCATTCCCCATCTTTTCCAGTATTTCTATTCTTTTCTCTATTGGGGGGTGTGTTGAAAATAAGCGCTCAAACCATCCTTCCTGCAATGGGTTGGCAATATAGAGGGATGCAAAAGATCGTTTGCCGTCTATTGCTTCTATCCGTGCATCCTGACTCACCTTTCGTAATGCATCCGCCAACGCCTGTGGATCTCGAGTCATGAGAGCGGCATTACTATCCGCAATAAATTCTCTTTTGCGTGAGATCGATTTTTGAACCAGTATAGCAATCACCCCCCCTATGATGTACAGCACCATCGCAGCCAGATACAGATACGCCATATTGCCCTTTTTATCCTCTCCTCCCCTTCTGTTCCCTCCCCAGAAGACGGTCCGAAACAATAATTCTGCCAATAGTTGTACAACATTCACCATGACCAACGCTATGATCATCACAAGAATATCATAGTTTTTGATATGCGATAACTCATGTGCAGCCACTCCAGCCAATTCCCGATCATTCAATTTTTCTAAAATCCCCGTACTAAAACAAATCGATGCATGTTGTGGATTTCTACCGGTCGCAAAAGCATTTAATGATGTATCGGGAATCTCATAAATTTTCGGTACGGGCATTCCTGTGGTGATACACAGATTTTCCACAATGCGATAGACCCGTTTATTATTTTCCGGTGTGATCTCTTGAACACCGTTCATAAATAAAATGATTTTATCCCCCTGAAAGTACACGATGGCTCCATAGAACAGAGAGAAACAGAACGCCATGATGCTATAGGGAAGAAAAGCATGGGGATCACCATAATACTCCACAATAAGCCGGAGAATCAGAATAATCAAAGAAGGGAATATCAAAAATAACAAAAATGTTTTTATCTTATTTCGTGTCACCTGATCGTAGAAAGTGGTCATAGTGGTAAGGCATCAAAAATTTTTAAAATACAGAAAGTTTATACAGGAGATTGTTAATATTGAACCTGTACAACCTCTTTTTCATTGGTATTTTCCACTTCAAAGAATTGCAAGGCTTTGTATTGAAGCATATTGGCAACGATGTTGTTTGGGAATACCTGAATGGCCGTATTAAAAGCCATGACATTGGTATTATAAAATCTTCGTGCTACCAACAATTTATCTTCGGTATCGACAATATCTTTTTGGAGTTCTAAAAAATTTTGGCTTGCTTTGAGTTCCGGGTACTGCTCACCGATGGCTAAAAGAGATTGTAATGCCTTGGAGATCTGATGTTCCGTTTGTACTTTGGACGGATCAGTTATATTCTTTTGCTGCATAGCTTCTGACCGTAAACGGGCTATGTTCTCAAAAATCGTTTTCTCATGTTGAGCATAGCCTTTGACGGTTTCAATAAGATTGGGGATTAAATCATATCTTCTTTTGAGCTGAACATCAATATCACTGATAGACTCTAATGCCCTGTTTTTCAACGTGATCAATCGATTATATATATACATCAGATAAATGATGAAAAGGAGGATAATCCCGATAAGGATGTTCATAGCAAAAAAATACAAAATATAAACCGTTTATAAGATTACCTTTTTCCCGTGTTTCGTAAAGAGAAATATGCATGACAATAAACGAGTTTTTTGGTATACTATCAAGAAGATAGCATATGAACATTAATCATCCCCATCATCGTATTATACACTCCCCAGAAGAAATCAGTACAAACTGTTCTCCTCTGCTTTCGCCTGATCTCCAACAAGATATCCAAGGGAAAGAAATTGTACAAGATGGCCTTGTTTTAGAACCTGCGATCTTTACCCTGTACAAACAACACATTATTAACCAGTTGGTACAAAAAGAGCAACGAGAAGGACGACTATCCTATCATAATACTCACCATGCTCTGGATGTGTACGAGAGTGTGGAGGAATTACTTATGATCAAAAAACTGTTGGGAGAGCGGAAGATTATCCAAGAAGGCACTTTTCCCCCGTATGAAGAACAAATATTGTATTTTGCGGCGTTATTTCATGATTGGGTTTCTGATGAAAAAGAATCAGCCATCGCCTTCGATCGTTTTTTACGAGAAAGACATTTCTCCCTCTATCAACGTATTTTAGGACAGGGATTAATTATGGGCACAACCTATCCACGCAAGAATCTCCCGCGAAAAGAAGATAAAGAACGAGACTATACTCCCCAAACGGATATGGAAAAAATTCTCGCTATTGCAGATCTCAGTGGATATAAACGAACATGGGAAGAATGGATTGATGAGAGTCTTCGTGTACTGCAAGAAGGCAGTACACGGCCAAAAACATTATTGGAATGGCTCAAAAACCAATTTGCTTTTTTACAATATGTTCTCTCCCGACAAACTCCCGAGTCGTTGGTTGCTTGGGGATTGCAACTAGATGAGAAAACAAGAAAAGTTCACATTTTAATTGATTTGTTGGAACACAATGATCAGGATCCAGAAGTGGAACAATTGTTACGTGATGTACAGGGGAAAATAAAACCTTTTCTCCAGCATACTACTTGGTAAATATGTTTCTCATGAAGCCTCAAAGGTATGTTTAAAAAACCATTTGATCAGATTCCAGTCATCGTTCTGCGGTTTTAAGAGATATTCGCCTTTATCCATTTTATTAGCTTCTTTGAAACATGTTGTTTTATCTTCTCCTTCTGGAAGAAGATGACATTCCTCGATCATAGATTTTTGCAATTCATCATTCTTATGATATGATTCTAAGACATTGGTTGTCGATAATACATCCCCTGTTTTCACTTCAAAATTTTTAAACCGGAAAAAATACATCAGAGCTTCTTGAGGAGAAATATTCGTCTGGGTATTGCCCAATACGATCTGAGCGATGTGAAGAATTTTATCCGCATCTCCGACTTGCAGAGAAAGCGCTTTTTGACGCAATGCATCTAAAATCAGGTGCTGACGTTTCGCCCGTTCGAAATCAGAGGTGGTATGCCTTGTGCGTGCCAAACGAAGTGTTTGTCGTCCATTGAAATGATATGTTCCGGGGGGATAATACAGTGTTCCCCACTTCCCATTATCATATACTTTGTATGTCGGATCCACGACGGTTTGATCTAATGTAATATCTACTCCACCGATGGTATCAATCACATCGACGAAGGCATACATATCAATAAAAATATATTTATCAATTTTATATCCGGTAAGAGCTGTTAATTGTCGCATGAGTTCATTGATCCCAAAACTGTGATAGATCGCGTTAATCTTTCGATTATTGATATAGAGATCCCGGGGAATACTGATCAAGGTGATTCGTTGTTTTTAAACATCAACATGGGCATAAATAATGGTGTCCGTCAGTCCCCCATTTGCGCCGATAATCAAAAAATTGAGCCCCATTTCTGACGGGGCAATAGTGATGTTCTTACTATCCTGCGGGGGAATTAATATTTTTTTTTTACTCCAACACTGTCCTGCAGAACAAAATCCTTCAAGGTTTGCTGATTGGTCCCCTGGCCATCGACCACAAAAACCTCCCCTGTCCCTTTCTCGATCACGATGGAAGATAATCTCTTGTTGGTCGCATCGGTCAGATGGAAATAAATACGATCGGTCTCAATGACCGGTTCCGTGCTGATTTTTAATCCTTTCTCTTGTAAGACCGCTTGAAAAGCAGGATCTATCAGTAATGCTTGGAGTTCTTTTTGACGCTGAGATACGAATTGTTCGATTGCAGTAGAAGTATCGAGTTTTTTCAGCTGTTCCATCAAAGTTTGTTGAAAAGCGTTTCTATCGGAAAATGTTTGGTTCCTGTTTCCAATCGTTATTTTAAAATCCCCTGTATTGTTATCGACTGCCACGGAAACCGTGACGGATCCATCTGCATTGCTTATGGTGGGATAGGTATATTTTAACTTTTTTTGTTGCAAAATAGTTTTGATATCATTGCCATTCATGACGGCTTCTGTTGTCTTTTGCGTCTGTTCTATTTTTGTTTTGAAAGCTATCAATTGATCGATGGTATTCATCACGTCCAAAAGATCTGTTTTGACCTGATCAAGAGATGTAAAATCTCTTATTCCTCGAAAATCAGTGGCAAGAATATGATGATCCGTTTTGCGCAGAAGGTAGGATAAAAACGGTTGGGATTGTACCATGATATCATAGGTATATCCTTCTTCCGATTCCTTCCCTACCGTACTGCTTATGCCTTTGGATGCGAAAATGGGATCTGAACTTATATCATGTATCATGGTTGACAATTGTTCCCGCATGGTTTGCAAGACTTGATCGTTTTTTACCTTCTCCGCTGTTTTATCGACATAGGAAAAAAGAAGAGAGGCTAACTGTGATCCGCTTCCAGTACTATCCTCTGTATCTTCCCCCTCATCATTCGTGAACGAATAGTTTTTCACGGGCAAATATAAAAAACGCCGTATTTCATTCAGGTCCTGCCCAAAAAGTGCCATCTGATCAACAATTTTAAGACGTTTTCCTGTCTCATCGATAACGCCCCCCATGCTTTGTTCCAAGTTTACTACGTGCTTATTGAGTTGATCAAACTGTTGATAACTATAGGTGGCAAAGCCAATAAGCAAAAGAATAACGAACAACAGAGTGTACGATCGAGGCCGTTTATGAGTATGAAGCGGTCCTGAGATCATGGGAAAGGAAATAAGGCAATACTTATTATATTGCCCTTTTTCCTTTATACAAGGTTTTTATGCATGTGTTTTCTGATGTATCCTATCGATGTCTCTTTCCGAATAAATGTTTTGTATTTCCTTTTCCCCATATCATCTTTTTTATTCTTCTTGTCACCTTGTCCTCAATTTGTTCAATAACAGGTATTGCAACACGTACCTGTCCAAACAGAGGACCACAATACTGTCCCGGAATACATTCTTCGTGTAGCACAATCTCCCCTCTTGTTCGTTCATGTTTTTCTGGCATAGATGAGTTAATAAAGAGATAAATACAACAGAGATGAATAAAATAAATAAAAATAAATAAAGAATTCATCATACATGAAAATGAATATTTGTACAGGGAAAAATAAGAATTCTTAACTTAATGAGAACAAAGAGTAATCTCTTCCCCCATTTTCATATCATACCCAATCATGATATGGTCCAAGCCGCCTCTCGGGAAGACCACCATGCTCACATCGTAACCCAGTCATCACGCGATCGTCCCGACACCCCATCAGAGGAAAAAATACAAAGTTTTCTCCAACAAGCTGCTCAATGTGAGCAAGATGAAAATTGGAGTGATACCATCACCACTATCAATGCTTTTATAACTTTCATGTCTCCTCCCCATAAAAGAAAAATTGAATGGGAATGCTATTGTTTTGCTCTCTTCTATCCAAAGATACAAATCTATGGGAGCTTAGGAGCCCAAACAAACCTATAAGCCGAGTTTTGTATCCACCAATGGCGGACGATGTTCATCTCTCTAGCCTATAGATCGCTCTATAGGTCGTGCAGTCCGTATGTGACATCTGTGAAGAACAGTTTGATAGTCACATACCATTCGGACCTTGTACCGGGTAGGGTTTACCAACACTGCCGATCACTCGGAGTGTCCTCGCTGAACGGGGCTTTTCACCTTTCGCCTTGCGGCTAGTATTGTCTCTGTGGCACTTTCCGTACTCTGACGTTGTCGTGCAGAGCCGTTCCCGTTAGGAACTACCTTCCTCTGTGGTACTCGGACTTTCCTCTCTACATTCCGTTTGAATGTACAGCGAACATCCGGTTTATTTGGGCATGAATATCATACCATGACATCATCAAAAAACAAGCTGTATCAAGAATCTTTCTTGATCACTTGACCAACAGCATATTGTCTCCCAAGGTGATGAACGAAGTGAAAACGAATATGATGCTCCATACCCATCATTTCATTTTGTTGCTCTGGGGCGAAAAACAAGCATAGATCATTCTCTTCCTTGTATGGTGAGAGGAGCAAAACAACCAATCTAGTTCAGATTTTCAAGTGCTATGGAATCTGAACTTCTTTTGTATCAGAACTCACGGTTGTTTGTACACTCCCTATCCCCGTAATGGCGGCAGAAAGGGAAATTCTCGCTCCCCGATAAAACAACCACCAGTCATCGTATTCATACGAAGGCCAACCATCATGATAGACAACTGTAGTCCATCCTTCCATGAGATTTTTATGACCGGGCACCCAATAGTCCGTTGCAACCAAATTGATTGGAATATCGATCGTTTTCCCTTTTTCTATGTCTGGAATTGGCAGAGTTACATCTTCGAAAATCTTGCCTTCTAAAGGCTGTTTAATTTCTAGCTTTTTGTTATAGGGTTGAATATTGATGATCCATTGACCTACCGCTTTTGAATTAACAGCCCAACTTTTTAGGGTCAGTGTGTAGTGAGGGGTAGAATCTTTTGGTATATCCTGATTATTTCTTGAAATGCTTAAAACTACTTTTGCGTCCTGATGCATAGCTACCGGATCCCAATGCGCGGTCACACCTGGCGGAAAACATACGGGTTCGATTCCCATAGCATGGGCTGCCTCCGTATCACACGCCTGACCAACGCTTTGATTCTTATGTTGGTCAAGTACTGTCCTGAGATTCTGTTCTATCAGCGTTTTGCAGACAACATCCGAACACCCAACCTGCGTAGATATTTCACTGACGACATAATCAAATCCCTGATCTATTAACTGATCGAAATTCGGCAGATCAGGTGGAATTCCCATAGCAACCAACCCCATATCAAGACCCGCAGCCAGCCCCTTCATACAAGTCTCATTTCCTGCGCACACAACATCGCCAACAATGCTAACAATGGCTGATTTGAGTTTCGTGTATGTTTCAGACACCCAATCGACTCCACTTTTAAGTGCATCCCATAAGGACTCATACCAAGGTTTTTCCCCTTTTCCTTTATAAGATGGGGGACAAATACGCTCGCCTGCTTTCCCGATCACCTGACCGTGAAAAACGTAATCGGTATCCAAAATCATCGCATGCGGACACACATGTGGATCAGGCCCTTTTATAGGCTGAAAATCTTTAATTTTTACGGTATAAATATCCGGCGCGGAATATAATTTGACATCCTCTGACGGCGGCACCATTTTTACCACCACTTCATTGGTTGGTTTCCCAGCGATTTTTCCATCTTTAACAGGAAGAACATGGATATAATAGGTTTTTGGCTGAATTGCTGACCATGCTTTGACGACTCCCGTATTTTTCGAAACAAGAGGTTTTGACAAAGTGAAAAAACCTTTATTGGTATTTTGATTTGAGGATGTAGATGTTGAGGTATGTTCTTGACTCTGTAATAAACTTGAAAAATCAACAATAAAGGTTCCACGAGAAACATGTTGGGCGTATACAACAGGAGACGGCCATTGATTGCCCATAGGCGTGGATGAGATTTCCAATAACCCCTGCGACACATCATTTTGATTTGTTCTCCACCAAAATCCACGCCGCATACTTTTGACATTGATTGTTGCCTCTTTCATCCAGTGCGTGGACCCCATATCACCACTACAATCTTCTCCAATATTGCACACATCTAACGTAGCTCCAATGTCCTGTTTCAAAACAAGAGGAGGTGTTTTTTCTACAACAGACATTCGGGAAGGTTTTGATGAGGCAGTAACCAACAAACTCCCGTTGTTATTGTTATTTCCATTTATTCTGGAGAGAAAAGGAGTTTTTTCCCAAAAAGAGAGTTGAGACTGTTCTGAAGTGTTTGTTTTATCATTGTTGTTATGTGCATCGTTGATGGGGAGAGACGGCGCAGAAGGTTGCTGCACGAGCTGTTGAATCGTATGAACCAAAGAGGGATTCTGGGTTTGTGGGGTAACCCAAAGATAGAGAACCGTACCGGCAAGAACAATGGCAACCATAAGAACAATTTTTTTCATAGAGCATGGTGGTTAAGAAGTAATACTATCATTGGGGGTGAAAACAGGTTCATGCCACTCATCTTTTGTAACAACGATCTTGGAAAGCAAACAATCAAAACAGACCATCTCATCATGAACGGAGACAGTACTTCTCTGATCTTAAGATCACTACTACACCATTTTCTAGATTATTCCCTCCCATTTTTATTGAGTGGTATTGTAGTATATACCAACCGCTCGTGAGATCTGATGGATTCCTGTAGAAAGAATCGTTGTTGACGACCATAAGCATATCCTCCTCTTTTCTTTTATTTATATGAGGTGAGGGTATCTGTTTCTGTATTGTTTGAAATGATCTGGCCATTCATAATGGTGGATGTTTCTTTCTGACTTTTGACTAGACCTATATTTTTCACATAGTATTCATCTCCTTCTATCTTCATTAAAGTTATCATCGGCGAAGTCATCCCGGGCATAGAAAATTCGCTATGGAAAAGGTCGATAGTGTGTATTTTTAAGGCCTGTTGTTGTCCTGTTGGTGTATCAACAGTCTCAAATCCCATCAGTTGGATATTGTTGATCCCTCCAAAGATAGTTATATTAAATTTGTCGGTACGGAGCATTTCCGGATGTTTTACCTGAAAATAGGACACAAGATTACGATTGGAAAAGAGGACCATCGGATGCTGATATTCCAGGATGATGGGAGTTGAAAATTGATTGTTGTTTGATTGTTCCTGAATCTCTACAACGCGATCAGATAACAGGCGAAGATGATTTTCTGAAGTATTACTTTGGGAGATAAAACAAGTGGGATCCTGTGGACACATCCCTGTAATACGGGTTGTATAGGATCCATTGCTATTATCGGTCATACTGGTATAGGTCCACTCTCTTCCCGTAGCCAGAGGATAATAATCAGATACCTGGACGAGTTCCCCGGAGGGAGTTTTCCATGTTGAACTTGAAGAAGGTACTGTTGTTTTTTGCATCAGTGCTGCTCGATAGATATTTTCTGCAACATTGGCACGTGTGACCTGCCGTCCTGGCGTGAACGATGAAGCTTCTTCTAACAGGGCTATGTTTTCTGCCGAAGACACATACGGAGCATACCAGCTATCCAAAGGAACATCGATGTAAGAGCTATGACCGGTATTAAAGTTTGTTCCGATGCCATAAGCATTCACGATGATTTTAAGAGATTCTGCACGGTTGACCAGATTGGCCGGTTTGAAGGTCCCATCCGGATACCCATTGATCCATCCCTTTTCTTTCGCATAACAAATATAGGTGGCAAACCATTCTTCATGTACATCCGGGAAACAGTTTTTATACACCATCGCATCGGGTGTTCCCTGTAAACCGGCAACGATCATTTTCACCATTTCGGCACGATTGATCGTTTGATCTGGACGGAATGAACCATCCTGATACCCTGCTACAATATTATTCTGTTTTAAATAGGAGATCGCCAGATAGTTTTTATATGCACTGCTGACATCTGTGAACAATTGCTGTACCACGACAGCGCTGGGTGTTGCTATGGCTTCATCACTCCAGTAATCGCTGGGATTATTTTGATTGGTCACGGGACGGACATAGAAATAATAGGTTGTTCCATTTTGTAAATGAGAAATGGTCGTGTTCGTCTGTGTGGTGGTAAAATAATGAGGGAAAGTCATAGAATCGCCATTCATGTTATCGATATCTAGACTCTTGGTATCATACACAACTTCATAGTACTTGATCCCATCACTCGAAAATGTCGCCGACCAGTGTAAATCAACTTTTTGATCTCCGGGAATAGCCCTAAGATCCGTAATATAATCGGGATATGCTTTGATAATGATCGGCGGTGTTGAGGTATTGATCCTCTCTTGCGCACTATGAAACCATTCTTGAACAAGGTCAGAAGGCCGTAAATACCCTATTTTTTCCGTTCCGGAAGATGTAAAAGTAGGAATAGCAACAAAACTTCCATTTTTATCCAGTACGACACCTCCCGAATTTCCCGGATTGAGTTTTGCATCTGTTTTTATCCATAATCTTAAGGTTGGATCAAAACGGGAATAGGTAAAACCGCTGACGGTCCCTTTGGTGAGCGTTATGGTCGAACCACCTACATCGGGATACCCCAAAATGTCCAGTCCATCCCCAATCTGCAGATTAGCTGAAGATCCCCAATTGACGGTATAGATAGGAGGTGTGATGGTTTTTCCATTCACGTCATACCCGGTCAGCTGTAATACAGCCAGATCAACATCATCATCACTGAAAAGGAGATTTGCTGTATAGGTACAAGATGGAGTGGTCGCATTATTGGCCTGAATACAGATAACATATCGATCGTAGGTAGTATATAAGTCTGTGAGAACCACATGGGAATTGGTTATCATTTTACCATCGCTACTGATAAAAAAACCGGATCCTAAACTATAATCCTCATAGTTGCCTGATGTCGTGTTTTTTACCTGACTTCGGATTTGCACAACCGATGAGATTTGGTTTTGCGAGATCGATGAGGCGTGCACATCTCTGGGAAACATCAAAAATAGTCCACTCCATTGGACGCACAGAAGAAAGTAAATCCACTTTTTCATATTCAAAGGGTAAAAAATAAAGAACTCCAACATTTTCTCCTCAGAGAGTACAGAGAGAAACGATGGCAATAGAGAAGGAAGGAGAAAACATAAGAGAAAAAAGAGGAGACATGATCGTTATACACCATTGGTGATAAAAAACAAGAGTATGATAGATAAATTCAAGGGTCAAACCGAACAAGAAATAAAAGCGAGTGCTGGAGTAGCATAATGAAGGCATTTTCTAGGTCTATTGTTAAGTTTTTCAGTTATGGTATCGGCATAGTCTTGCGTGAGTTGT